>Ga0315903_10010157_pt1 | contig 11272 bp, 8 predicted proteins | sample LakEriMetagenome_7_FD_203524 | JGI IMG/M metagenome (GOLD analysis project Ga0315903, IMG submission 203524) | Freshwater fungal communities from buoy surface, Lake Erie, Ohio, United States - Buoy 2 MA119 | ecosystem: Environmental > Aquatic > Freshwater > Lake | place: USA: Lake Erie, Ohio... | reverse complement strand
TACGGTCAGGATTTAAGAAACGCTCAAAGAGGAGGTTGTAAGCAATGGGGTCAATATTCGTAATCCCGATGCAATAAGCCACCACACTACCCGCTGCTGAACCACGACCCGGGCCAATCAACACGCCCATGTCTTTTCCGGCATTTATGAAATCAGCTACTATCAAAAAGTAGCCCGCAAAACCCATTGTTTTGATAGTAAACAATTCAAAGTCTATGCGCTCTTGCGTTGGTCCATCTATTTCTTTATAACGTTTGCGCGCTCCTTCGTAGGTGATGTGTTTAAGGTATTCCCATTGGTTCAACACATCGTCCGAGTGAATTTGAAATTCCACTGGAATAGGGAAGTTGGGTAAAAGAATATCTTGTTTTAACTTGAGGTGTTCACATTTGTCCACTATCTCGTTGGTGTTATCCATCGTTTCCGGCAGGTCGCTAAAGAGTTTCCCCATTTCCGCTTGCGTTTTGAAATAGAACTGATCGTTGAAAAACGCAAATCTTCTACCTTTCATGCTCACGTCATCATCAGAAAATTCTTTAGTAGTTGGTGTACTTTGTTTTTCACCGGTGTTGATGCAAAGCAAAATATCATGAGCGTTGGAGTCTTTCTGATCTACATAATGCGAATCATTGGTGCAAATAGTTTTGATGTCATACTCTTTCGCGAATTTGAGCAAAACTTCGTTTACCTTCTCTTGCTCTTTCATGCCGTGGCGTTGCAACTCGATGTAAAAATCTTTGCCAAACAGATTTAACCACCATTCCAACGTTTTGCGGGCTTCTTCTTCGCCATGCCGCAAAATCACTTGCGGTATTTCCGCTCCTATGCAACAACTGGTCGCAATCAAATCTTCGTGATACTTTTCAATCAACTCTTTATCAATCCGAGGGTATTTTCCATACAAACCTTCGGTGTAGCCAAGCGAACAAAGCTTCACCAAGTTTTTATAACCATTCGCATTTTTAGCAATCAATAATTGATGATAACGCTTGTCGCGCTCTTCTTTACTAAATTTTTGTTTATGCCGATCGGCCACCACATAAAACTCACAACCCACAATCGGCTTGATGGGTTGACCATCTTCGGTTTTGTGTTTGCCGGCTTCGGCCACAAACTCAAACACGCCAAACATGTTACCGTGGTCGGAAATCGTCAAAGCACGCATTCCATCTTTTGCCGCTTTCTTAAACATAGAAGAGATAGGCGCTGCTCCGTCAAGTAGTGAAAATTGTGTATGCGAATGGAGATGAGTAAACTGCGGCATGTGTCCAAAAATTTGAGGCTGAAAAGGGCCATGAAATTCGCATTTTGAGCGAAAAGGATACATAAAGATTGTAAACAACCCTGTTGAAAAACAAGTGTTCCATTCTGCACTTACTAAATTTGATACATTTGCCGCTCATAAAAACGATAAAATGCTAATCAAAGCGATACAATTAATTCTTAGTTTATCTATTCTAGTGGTGCTTCACGAGTTGGGGCATTTTTTGGCGGCACGTATGTTCAAAACTCGTGTAGAAAAATTTTACTTGTTCTTCGACTTCCTTTTCCCTATTCCCACTTTGCTCAATTTCGCTTTGTTTAAAAAGAAAATTGGCGACACTGAATACGGATTAGGGTGGTTTCCGCTGGGTGGTTATGTGAAAATTGCGGGGATGATGGACGAAAGTGGTGATGACGAATTCCTAAACAGCGAACCCAAGCCAGACGAATATCGCAGCAAAAAGAATTGGCAAAAGCTCATCATCATGTTGGGCGGTATTATCATGAACTTGCTTTTAGGTTGGGTAATTTATTCGCAAATTATGTTTTGGCAAGGGGAATTAACCATGCCGGCAGAGAGTGCAAAATATGGTATTAGCTGCGACTCGCTAGGTTTGTATGCCGGGTTCCGAGATGGAGATGTGATTGTGTCGCACGATGGCGGTCAAAAATTTAAGAGTTTCAATGCCATTCCGAAAGATTTGTTGCTTAACGATGTAAAAACAGTAGAGGTAGTTCGTGATGGTTCACCGACTACAATCACATTGCCGGAAGACTTTGTGAAAGTAGCCGTTGCTTCACGTGCCAGAGGATTTATTGATTTTCGCATCCCGTGTGTAGTAGGTGAATTTGCCGAAGGTTCTGTCATCAAAGGCAAATTAGAGAAAGGCGATATGATTATTGGCTTGAATGATTCTGTGGTGCATTATTTCCAAGAGGCGCCCAAATATTTAGCTAACCTGAAAGGGAAAGATGTGAAAGTTACTTTTTTACGTGGAGCAGACACCATGACGGCTCAAGTCACCGTACCTGAAACAGGACTACTTGGTTTCCGTGCGCCACATGATGCCAAAGATTTGAAACCGTTTTTTGACATTGAAGAAAAGCAGTACAGCTTCATTGGTTCTTTTGGAGCCGGTGCACGAATTTCTGTAGAGCGTTTGTCGGATTATCTGCGTCAGTTCAAATTGATTTTTAATCGTGATGTGCAAGGCTACAAACAGCTAGGTGGTGTAGGAACCATCGCTTCACTTTTCCCGGCTCAATGGGATTGGTTGGCGTTTTGGCAACTAACTGCTTTTATTTCATTGATGCTAGCAGTGGCCAACTTGTTGCCAATACCTATGTTGGATGGTGGCTATGTGTTGCTTTTGTTGTTTGAAATGATTACTCGAATCAAGTTGAGTGAACGAGCCATTGAGTATGTGAACCGTGTTGGGTTTATTATCATTATTGCGATGATGGTTTACGCCAACGGAATGGATATTGTTCGCGCGTTTTTAGGGAAATAAACTTCAAAAAATAAAGACTATGGCTACAGGATTTTTCAATGTGCCTACGGCAAAAAACGAACCGATTAAATCGTACGCTCCCGGCTCTGCGGAGCGTAAAGAATTGCAAGCTAAACTAGCTGAACTTCGTGCTGAAGTGCGCGACATACCTATGTACATCGGTCACAAAGAAGTGCGCGATGGGCAAAAGTTGAGCTTACATCCTCCTCACGACCATCAACATTTATTGGGTTATTATTATCGTAGCAGCAAAGCGCAAGTAAACGAAGCTATCGAGGCAGCTTTGGCCGCTCGCGAAGCTTGGGCCGATTTAAGTTGGGAACACCGTGCTTCTATATTTCTAAAAGCAGCAGAATTGATTGCCGGCCCTTACCGCGCTGAGCTTAATGCAGCTACAATGCTTGGGCAATCTAAAAATGCTTTCCAAGCTGAAATTGATTCTGCTTGCGAAATCATAGATTTCTTGCGCTTTAATGTACAGTTCATGACGGAGATTTATGCCATGCAGCCAGAGAGTTCTGCCGGCATTTGGAACAGAATGGAATGGCGTCCACTTGAAGGATTTGTGTATGCGTTGACACCGTTCAATTTTACAGCCATCGCAGGTAATCTGCCTACGAGTTGCGCGATGATGGGCAATGTGGTGGTTTGGAAACCGGCAGATACACAAGTGTATTCGGCTTATGTGTTGATGAAGATTTTCAGAGAAGCCGGAGTGCCTGCGGGAGTAATCAATTTGATTTATCCCGATGGTGTTGAAGCCGCAGAAGTAGTGTTTAACCATGCAGATTTTGCCGGCATTCATTTCACCGGCTCTACTGCTGTTTTTCAAAATATATGGCAAGCCATCGGTAGTAAAATACATAAATATAAATCGTATCCACGCATAGTGGGCGAAACGGGCGGCAAAGATTTTATTTGGGCGCATCCTTCAGCTGATGTGAAAGCATTGGCGGTAGCGATTGTTCGCGGAGCATTTGAATACCAAGGTCAAAAATGTTCTGCGGCTTCTCGTGCCTATATTCCGGCCAGTATTTGGCCGAAAGTGAAAGAATTTGTGTTAGCTGATTTAGCTACCGTGAAAATGGGTGGCACAGAAGATTTTACCAACTTTGTGAATGCCGTTATTGATGAAAAGAGTTTCAATAAATTGGCGAGCTACATTGATAATGCGGCTAAAGATCCTACTTGCGAAATCATAGTAGGAGGGAAGTATGACAAGTCGAAAGGTTACTTTATTGAACCAACTATTATTCTATGTCAAAATCCTCGTTATATCACCATGTGTGATGAGTTGTTTGGCCCTGTTATTTCTATTTATGTGTATGATGATGCTAAGGTGGAAGAAACTTTAGATTTGGTGAATAATTCATCTATTTACGCCTTGACCGGAGCTATCTTTTCACAAAACCGCAATGCAGCGGAACATGCCACAAAGAAACTGCAAAACGCAGCCGGAAATTTTTACATCAACGACAAACCAACAGGCGCTGTGGTGGGGCAACAACCTTTCGGTGGGGCGCGTGGTTCGGGCACAAACGATAAAGCCGGAAGTATGATAAACTTACTGCGTTGGGTTTCTCCACGCACGATAAAAGAAACTTTTGTGCCACCGGTAGATTATCGTTATCCATTTTTACAAAAAGATTAATCTATGGATTTGAAAAATGCTTTAGCTTTTGCATGGTTGCTCTTAATGATGAGCGCTTGTGCCAAATTGCCCATCGACCCGGCCTTGCCTCAGTTCCAAGTGCATAACCAAGCCGACAGCGTTACTTTTGCAGTCATCGGTGATTTTGGTAATGATGGACAAAACGAAGCAGACGTAGCTGCCATGGTTAAGTCATGGAACCCTGAATTTGTTGTTACCACCGGGGACAATAATTATCCGACTGGAAGTATTGCAACTATTTACAATAACATTGGTAAACACTACTGCGATTTTATTTACAATCCGGATGCTCCGGCCGACTTGCAATGCAAGGGCAAAGCGTTCACCGACAAGCAAAACCGCTTTTTTCCTGTGCCCGGCAATCATGACAATTACTCTTTACCTGCTTTACAGCCCTATCTCGATTATTTTACTTTACCCGGAGATGAACGCAATTACGACTTTAGCTGGGGTCCGGCTCATTTCTTTACGCTTAACACCGGCAAATTTGGCCAACTCGCTTGCTGCGATAGCCCTGAAGCCAAATGGGTGACAGATGCGTTGGCGCAAAGCACCAAGCCATTCAAATTTATGATTTTTCACCATCCACCGTTTTCTACCGGCTCACATGGCAACAACACCAAGATGCAATGGCCATTTTCGGCAATGGGTGTAGATGTAGTGATGTGTGGGCACGACCATATCTATTCGAGAATAAACGACAAGCAAAATCCATATCCGGTTTATGTAATTGCCGGAAACAGCGGTAACCCGAATCTCTATGGTTGTGGTTCGTCTATATTAGATACCAATAGGTTTGATGTGGTTTGTGACGATAAAAATTGGGGAGCAGTAAAAGTAAAGGTCAGTGCGACAAAAGCAGTTTTCGAATACTACACCGTGGCGCAGCAGGCATTCCCGACTGATGTTTTTATTATCACGAAGTAATCAAATTGACAATATTCATCTAAAACTATACTATATTTGTATATCTGTAAATGCTTTTATTAATTTGCAGACAATTAAATCACTCAAAACACAAACCATTTGAATTCAAATTCACGCCCTTTCAACTCTCGCTTTGGCAGAGGACCACAAAAAAGAGAAGACGAACACGCCACTAATGAAAAAATTCGCAGCCTTGAAGTAAGGCTTGCTGGCGACAATGTTACCCCCGGAGTTTATTCTATTAAAGATGCCCTAGACCTAGCTTTGTCTATGGCCTTAGATTTGATTGAAATTTCGCCAAACGCCAAACCACCTGTTTGCCGCATTGCCGATTACAATAAGTTTCTTTACGAGAAGAAAAAGAAAGAAAAAGAGATTAAGGCCAACGCTAAGAAAGTAGAGATTAAAGAAATCCGCTTCACGCCTAATACAGACGACCACGATGTGGAGTTTAAGGCAAAACACGCTGAAGAATTCTTGAAAGAAGGCAACAAAGTGAAAACATATGTCATGTTTCGCGGTAGAGCCATCGTTTTTAAAGAAAGAGGAGAGTTGCTTTTATTGCAATTTGCGGAGCGGCTGAAAGAATTTGCCACGGTGGAGCAACTTCCCCTTCTCGAAGGAAAGCGAATGTTCATGACCTTAACACCAAAAGCGAAGAAAAAATAGTATAACAGCGCAACGAACCGTAAAAAAGGGGTTAATCACCCCTTTTTTAGTTTAAAGGTGATTTGGTATTGTAGAAAGTATCAATATATTTGCGCTCCCAAATTCAAAAACATTATGCCAAAACAAAAAACAAATTCCGGAGCGAAGAAACGTTTCAAAGTGACCGGATCAGGTAAAATCAAGCGCGCTAAAGCTTACAAGCGTCACCTGCTGGGCAGCAAGACTAAGAAGAGAAAAGAAGCTCTCGCTAAATCTACAGTCGTTCACCCATCAGATGAGTATCGCGTAAAATTGATGCTCGGAATGGCCTAGAACAACCGAAACCCAGTATTTGTAAACAGTAAAAAATTAACAAGAAATGCCACGTTCAGTCAATTCAGTTGCTTCCAGACAACGTAGAAAAAAGATATTAGGCAAAGCGAAAGGATACTTTCTGAGCCGTTCAAAAGTTTACACCGTAGCGAAAAACGCGGTTGAAAAAGCAGGTTTGTATGCCTATGTAGGTCGTAAGCTCAAAAAGAGAGATTACAGAAGTCTTTGGATTACTCGTATTAACGCAGCAGTGCGTGAACACGGGTTGACTTACTCTAATTTCATCGCTAAACTAGCTTCAGCCAACATCGACCTTAACCGTAAGGTTTTGGCTGACTTAGCGCTAAACAATCCTGAAGCATTCAAAGCAGTAGTAGATAAAGTGAAATAGATTTTTCTACTCATAATTATAATAAGAAAGGCTAACCCATCGGTTGGCCTTTCTTGATTTAACACAATGACGGTACTTGTTTGTGAGAGAGTGGTATGCGAGCTACTTTGAGGATGGAGTGGGATTATAAAATCATCTTCTGTTAATACTTAAGGATGAAGATATTCCTAGTTGAGTTCATCTTCAACTGTGCTCATCTCCGCTTTGCTTACTAAGATATTTGGAAAAGGAATATTAGGTCTGATAGCCTATAGTTTTCGTCTCTTAAAACTTGGTCACAAAAAAATAGCCCGAAATTTCGGGCTAGTGATAAGGTTTAATAAACAACGTAGAGCTATTCTCCCACAATTTTACTGGAGATAAAATAAATAACAGCACCCATGGCGGTTGATACCGGAATGGTTAAAATCCATGCCCAAAGGATATTGATGGTAACCCCCCAACGCACAGCAGATATACGTTTCGTTAAGCCAACACCAATGATAGAACCGGTGATAGTGTGTGTGGTAGATACCGGAATACCTAAACGCTCGGTAGCGAAGAGAGTGATAGCACCGGCCGTTTCTGCTGCTACCCCTTCAAACGAGGTAAGTTTAGTGATTTTGCTACCCATAGTTTTGACAATACGCCAACCACCCATCAAAGTACCTAAACCGATGGCCGTATAACAAGCTACGACAATCCAATGTGGAATGTCTGCAATCTTGCCCTTATCATCTAGCGTTACTTGCATCCAGTCATAAACCGGTGCTCCTTCTGCTGTGGCTTGTGCCACATAAACCATCATGGCGGCAGACATAATACCCATCACTTTTTGGGCATCGTTGCCTCCGTGGCCAATGCTAAATAAGGCGGAGGAAATAAGTTGCAATTTTTTGAACCAGCCGTCCAACTTATAGGGATTACCATGGCGGCAAGTCCATAGCAATAAGATAGAGATTAAATAGCTCAATAACATACCGATGAGCGGAGCGAGCACAATGAAAGATACGGTTTTCATCACTACTTGATAGTTCACCACATCAAAGCCTGCGTGAGCAATGGCCGCACCGGCAAAACCACCCATCAAGGTATGTGAAGAACTGGAGGGAATGCCCAACCACCAGGTGAGTAGGTTCCAGATTATCGCTGCAATGAGCCCGGCCATAATAACGGTTTGGGTGATGGCGGTAGGGTCTACTGTTTTCGCTACTGCGTTGGCTACGTGAAAGCCTGTGAACCAATAAGAAATAAAATAGGCCGACACGTTAAAAAATGCTGCCCATACTACCGCTTGAAATGGAGTGAGCACGCGTGTAGATACAATGGTGGCGATAGAGTTGGCAGAGTCGTGGAAACCATTGATGAAGTCAAACACCAAGGCCAATAGGATAATGAAAATGAGTAACTCGAGCATGTTTTAGTTATTAGCCGATTAAGAGTTCTTTACAATAATGGTTTCGATAACATTGGCCACATCTTCGCATTTATCTGTGGCAGTTTCCATGTTGGCTAATATTTCTTTAATCTTAAGAATAGTGATAGCGTCTTTTTCATTTTCGAAAAGATCGGCAATAGCGCCATCAAAGATATCATCGGCATGATTTTCTAAACTGTTGATACGCACAATAGCTTCACGAATACGAACGGCATTTTTCATGTCTTTCATGTTGCTCACTGCCACATGAATTTCTTTGGCAGAATGCTCAATGATTTCAGCCAATTGTTTCATGGCTTGTGAAGTATGACCTATTTTGTAAAGTTGAATTCTTTTCGCTGAGCCATCAATATAATCTGCAATATCATCTAATGATGTAGCGAGGTAGGTAATGTCTTCGCGATCAAAAGGCGTGATAAAATTGGTAGATAACTCAGTGAAGATTTGGTGAGTGATTTCATCGCCCACATGCTCTAGGTCAGATATTTTTTTGATAAATTCTCCTCTTCTTTCTAAAGGTGCATTGATAAGCTCGTTAAATACTTTTGATATTTCTACAAGGTTATCCGAAGATTGTGAGAAAAGAGAAAAGAATGTCTTGTCTTTCGGTACCAAAAAGGAGAAAATATTTCCTAAAGCCATAAATTGGGGGATTTGTTTAATGGTTAATGATGAAGCAAATGTAGAACTGTAATGTTAATAGAATGTTATGTTTGAGGGCTTGTACACAAATATCCACAATTTTTAAGGATGTGGGATAAGTGAATTTGGGGTTTTACTAATTCAGCGTATTTTTCGCACCGAAACAAAACAACCCATTAAATGAGAAAAATTACCAGTGTATTTTTATTGATGATGAGCTATTTTGCTGCTCATGCGCAACTGACCATCAACAACCCAAGTTTTGAAAACTGGACTGATGTAGGGGCCAAAAAAGAAGAGCCGCAGTTTTGGAATAGTAACCAAACCGGAGGTGGACAAGCTGCCAGTACTTTCGCGCCTCAAACTTGTTTTCGCGAAGCCAACAACCCACACAGCGGAACCTACTGTGCTCGCGTGCAAACCGGTTCGGCAGTTGGAATTGCCGTGAACGGATCTTTAACCACCGGTAGGGTAGAAGCACCTTCCACCAACAAATCGGAAGGTTACATTCGCACCATTGCCAACGACCCCAATTTCAATATGCCTTTTAATGGTCGTCCGGACAGCATCATTTTTTGGTATCGTTTTACCAAACAAGGCTCAGACTATCCTCGCGTAGAAGCGCGCTTGCATGTGGGCAATGCATATTCACCGGAAGCTTCGGTGAATAACAATCATCCGGATAGCTCAGTAAACATCATTGCTCGCGCAGTGTGGACCGGCCCTGCGGCTACGCAAGGCAGTTGGGTGCGCATCAGTGTTCCTTTTACTTATGTAGACAATCGTACCTCTCAGTTTATCTTAATCACGAGCACCAGCTCCGGAGACCAAACTAGCGGCACGAGCGGCAGCACAATGTGGCTAGATGATTTTAGTCTTTTCTATCAACCAACTGTAGTGGTGGGCACCATTGCGCCTACAACATATTTTGTGTCGGCTACCCAAGGGTCAACGATGAATATCCCTTTCACCTTGCTTGGAGATTTCACAGCCGGCAACACGGTTACCGCTCAATTGAGCGATGCCTCAGGCTCGTTTGCTAATCCGACTGTGATTGGTTCTACTACTGCTATTGCCTCCGGCACCATTGCCGCCACTATCCCTGCTGCTACTGCCAATGGCACCGCTTACCGCGTTCGTTTAGTGACTAGCACACCAAGCTTAACTTCAGCTAACAACGGAGTGAACTTGACCATCATCAATGTTACCAATTCCATCGCTCCGACTACCACGCAAACCATCCCTTCGGCTACTAACGGTACGGCACTGACCGTCACCGAAACAGCTGGAGCCACCTCGCGAGTTTGGAAGTCGGCTGCTACTTCGGGAGGAACATACACCAACATCACTCCGGCACAAACCGGCACTACTTACTCGCCAAACTTAATAGCCGGAGGTACTTATTATGTAGTATGTGAAACAACTTATCCGGGTGGATTGAAAGTGGTGAGCAATGAAGTTATTATAAATGTAATCGGTAACAGTATCGCACCACCAGCTCCTCAATCTATTGCAGTAAACGGCAACGGACAAACTTTGACAGTAACAGAAACCAATCCGGCCACTTCTCGCGAGTGGAAATACGCGACCACCACTGGCGGACCGTATTTAAGTTTCAGTCCGGCAAAAACAGGTACCACTTATGTGCCAAACTTTGCCACTAGCGCTACTTATTTTGTAGTGTGCCAAAGTGTGATTGGAGCAACTACTGTGACAAGTAACGAAGTAGAAATTGAAGTTTCTACTCCTCTTTTAAGCACAGGCACCATTGTCGGTTCTCCGTTTGAGTTTAGTGTTTCTGCTCCGGCTGCCAGTGTGCAAGTGCCTTATTTCACCACTTCATCGGTGTTTAATTATACCAATGTGTTCACCGCGCAACTGTCAGACGGAAACGGCTCATTTTCTGCTCCTACGGTTATCGGCACTCGCCAAGACACTACTTCCGGTATCATTAATGCTACTATTCCTTCGTCAATGTTGAGCGGACTGGCTTATCGCATCCGCGTTATCTCGAGCAACATTGCCGTGAACGGCAGCAACAACGGTGTGGATTTAATCATCGACCAATTCAGCACTTCAGTGTCGCCAAGCGCATCGCAATCTATCTTGTATGGCACCAATGGCTCATCACTAACTGCCGCTCCGTCTCAAACCGCCACTAACGAATGGAAATTCGCTACCACCAGCGGTGGGCCTTACACTTCGTTTAGCCCGGCACAAACCGGAGCGACCTACACGCCAAACTTTGCAGCTCCGGGCACTTATTATGTAGTGGTCGTTTCTAAAAATCAATACAACGATGAAGTGACGAGCAACAAAGTAGAAATCACCGTCACGAATGGTTCTACCTTAACCACTTCTGTGGTCACAGGTTCTCCTTTCTTAGTGTCGCCAAGCGCAGTAGTCACCACATCGGTTGATTTTACTTCTGATGTTTTCTTCAATGCAGGAAATGTGTTCACCGCAGA
>Ga0315903_10010155_pt1 | contig 11273 bp, 10 predicted proteins | sample LakEriMetagenome_7_FD_203524 | JGI IMG/M metagenome (GOLD analysis project Ga0315903, IMG submission 203524) | Freshwater fungal communities from buoy surface, Lake Erie, Ohio, United States - Buoy 2 MA119 | ecosystem: Environmental > Aquatic > Freshwater > Lake | place: USA: Lake Erie, Ohio... | reverse complement strand
TTACGCAAGATATCTTGAAGCTCAAGAAAATATTTTTCTAAAATAGGTTCTTCAATATTTTGTCCTGTTAAGCGTAACTTCAAAATTCCTAATTTTGGTAAATAAGCTAGCTTAATTTCTGCCGGTATCTTTGCCTCAAAATCTTTTAATCGCTCTGCCACAAAGCTTTCACCTTCACCACCTGTTACGAGTGTTCGATGTATGAAATTTGTTGTTTTACAATTTGCTTGCAACGATGGAATTACAGATGCAGTCATCAGATACTTCATCTCAAATGGAACACCTGGCAAGGAAAATATCATCTTATCATTCTTACGAAATAACATCCCTGGTGCAGTTCCATATTCATTGAATAAAACTTCGCAATTTGATGGTACAAGCGCTTGATTTCGATTACTTTCTAACATGATTCTGTTTCGTTTTGCAAAAAAAGATTCAACATGCTGCAAAACCTTTTCGTTCATCACAAGTTCGGTTTCAAAGAATTCAGCCAGCAGTGGTTTTGTTATATCATCAGCTGTCGGACCTAATCCACCAGTAATGATAACTATATCGCTGAGTTCTATTTCTTGACTTAAAGATTGCCATATTTCAGTTTTTACATCTCCTACAGCTACACGCCTTTTAATTTGAATACCAATAGGATTAAGTTGTTGTGCAATCCAAGCAGAGTTTGTGTCTATTGTTTGCCCAATCAGCAATTCATCACCAATCGTAATGATAGAACATGTTACATATTGTTGCATAAATATTTATTTAAAATGAGATTCAATTAAAACTTTTAATTTTTCAGGCATACTCACTCGTTTTTGTAGTTGCGTGTTAAAAAAAGTTAGCACTACTTCAGCTGTATGTAAAAGCTCTTGCTTCTCGTTAAACAATTTATGATTAAAAATCATAAAGCCAAAGTTGGCTCGTTCCATCATTTCAGTTTCTATAGTAATCAATTCATCATACAAAGCAGGCTTAATGAACTTACTACTCATTTTTACAACAGGCATTACAGTTCCATCTTTCTCCATTTGACTGTAAGGATAACCAACATCACGAATTAAAACCGCACGACCAATTTCATAATATTGTGCATAATTGCCATAATACATAAATCCCATTTGATCTACTTCTGCATAGCGCACTCTCACTTGCGTAACTGATTTCATCATATTAGGCAAGGTTACGAATTAATTAATTGATGTAAAATGAAATCGACTATATGATTTCGAGAATCTTGATATTATTTAATTTAATACCAAGCCGAATAAAATAGGAGTGTGCAGGATGTCATTACAAAATATACTTAATCGCAGCATGTGATGTAATAATTACAAGATAGAATAGGTAGAAATGGGGAAACTCGTAAATTTAATTTTACGGAGAAGGGCGGCACACGCGCTTTACGTTGCAAGTCCGCCCATGCCAAAGCGCATGGTACGGGCTTTACACTGCAATCGCTGCCGCAATGCACCGAATCAAACCGAGATATGTCTAAATTTCGAATACAAAAATACTTTAGGATTTTATTATGAAAATATGACTATTCGTCGTAATATTACCCATAGATTCAAGTAAACAATCCAATATGATTAAAAGGTTACTTCTATTATTATTTTTGCCCATCAGTTTGTGCGCACAAAGACACCATGAAATGGGTATTTTTGGGGGTACTTCAAGTTATTTTGGCGATTTGCAAGAAAGATTATTTCCAGCTGACGGTTACCGAGCCTCAGGCGGTTTGATGTATAAATATTTCGTTCATCCAGCATTTGGATTACGTGCCTCTGCTACTTACGCAAGTTTATACGGAGCTGATAGTTCATCTAAAACACCTTCTAATTTCAATAGAAATCTTAATTTCCAAACTAATATTTTTGAAGTAGCGACTGGATTTGAAGCTAATTTATTACCTGTCGATTTCGACGAAAATAAATTCTCACCTTACATTTTCGCTGGTATCGCATTATTTTATTACAACCCTTATACGGTTGATACAGGCGATTCTAAAGTTTACCTTAGACCTTTAAGCACCGAAGGTCAGGGCTTACGCCAATATCCCGACCGTAGAGTTTATAGTTTAGTGAATGTAGCAGTACCAATGGGGGTCGGAGCTAAAGTCTTAATTGGTCAAAAAGTATTAGTCAGCGGAGAAATTGGTTTCAGATACACCGCTACAGACTATATAGATGACGTCAGTAAATCATATGTAAACATGGATACCTTGTTTAAATACAAAGGCAAACAAAGTGTGGATTTATCATACCGAACAGACGAGTTGAAAAATTGGGATAAAAATTATCCGAATGATAACTTTACGCGCGGTGACAAAATGAAACGGGATTGGTATTGGTTTGGTGGAATTAATGTGGCTATCTACTTTGATGCATTTGGTAAGAAAGAAAGATCAACAAAAACTCGTTGCCCAAAAAGACTTTTTAGCCGATAGGTTTCAAAGCTTTTCTATAAAATCAAGAAATCATCTTTGTCTTTTGAAAATGGAAGTTTATTTCTTGTTTTCGACACATAATCCAAGCTTAAAGTAGTTGTGAATATTTCTTCAATATCTGATTTGCTGTACAAAATATCTCCCAGCGGATCAATTATACTTGAGTCTCCGCTATATTCATTTCCCTGTTCGTCTGAACCAACTCTGTTTACACCAATTACATAACATTGATTTTCTATGGCACGTGCCTGTAATAAAGTTTTCCATGCAAGACTTCTCTTACTTGGCCAATTTGCAACAAACAACAATAAATCATATTCATCAGCATGCGATAATCGATTCCAAACAGGGAAGCGCAAATCGTAGCAAATTTGAGGGCAAATTTTCCAACCTTTGACTTGAGTTATGAGCCTTTTATTCCCCGCTGCATAATGCTCGTCTTCACCTGCGATTGAGAACAGATGACGCTTATCGTAAGTATAGTACACGCCATTCGGTTGCATCCAAATTAAACGGTTGAAACATTGTTCATGCTCGCTTATCATTAAACTGCCTACAATAATCGATTTTTTTTGCTGCGATATTCTACTCATCCACTGCAAGGTTTCTCCTTCCATTGTTTCAGCGTGCAGGGTAGGGTTCATACTGAATGCGGTCGTAAACATTTCAGGTAAAATAATTATCTCAGTACCGCTCGGAATAGACTCAATTTTTGATTCAAGTACGCTACGATTCTCTTCAGGTGATTCCCACACCAAATTTGTTTGAATAATACTAAAGGTTAAAGTGGACATGTCTAGAAATTTTCTTTCACGAAGCTATTGATATATTCATACTCAAAACCACGTTGGAGCATAAAACTTTGTAATTTTTTCATTTTTGTGAATTTATTTTTTTCGTGTCTTAATAACGCAAGTTTGTTTTGAGCAAGTTTTTGAAAAGTTGCTATATAATCATTCTCGTCGATTTCTTGCATGGCTTTTTGAATACAATAGTTTGATACTTTCTGTAATTTCAAAGTTTGCAGTATTTTATTTCTTCCCCACTGTTTGTAATAAAATTTACCTCTCGCAATTGCTCTTGCGTATCTTTCTTCATTTAAAAAATTTTCCTCAATAAGAATTGCAATATAATTTTCTAGGTCGTGGTGAAATATACCCAATTCAATAAGTTTGAATCTTACCTCTTGATGACTTCTCTCTTGGTAAGCACAATAATGTTTAATTTTTTCTAAGGCTTCTAATGCCATACTATTCTGCAATGATGCGAAGCTTGGCATAATTCAGCATTATCTTCTTTTGCCCCATGGTTCCAAAATCTATAGACGCAATTTTATTTGCTGTGGCACCTTCTAAAGAGGTTACATTTCCATATCCAAATCTCTCATGTTGTACCTTCATACCTACGCTTAAATTACTTGTATCACTAGCTTCGAAGTTAGTTGTGCTTTGATTCACAGGTTTTGGAATACTCACTTTCTTTTGTTGTAAAGTATTCGTTTCGAAATTTTTACTTTTCGCTTGACTTATATTATTCCCAAATAGCGTTCTATGCTTGGGTTGTTCGGCAAAAGTTTTGTCGACATATTCATCCGGTAATTCATCAATAAAGCGGCTTACATCATTGCGGATGAGGCTTCCAAATCGATATCGATTGTTTGCATAACTAATCCATAATTTTTCTTTTGCCCTCGTGATAGCCACATAAAATAGTCTTCGTTCCTCCTCTAAATCTTCTCGATCAAAAAGGCTCATGGCACTCGGGAAAATATTTTCTTCCAATCCCACAAGAAAAACCAATGGAAATTCGAGGCCTTTTGAACCGTGTATGGTCATCAATTTTACAACGTCGGCATCATTGTCATTTTCATTATCGGCATCCGTTAGTAAGGTAATTTGCTGTAAATACGAACCTAAATTTCTCTCAACAAGTTCACCATCTTCTGTAGGTGTTTCAGTAAATTGCTTAATCGAATTGAGTAACTCCTGTACATTTTCATACCGTGCAAGACCCTCAACGGTTTTATCGGTATAAAGTTCTTTCACCAATCCGCTTAATTTGCCTAATTCAAATGCCACTTCATAAGCATTTTTTTTGCTCGTCATAGCTTGGGCATTTTTGATAAGAACTACAAAATTTTGGATTGCAGTTAATGTGGATCCTTTCATTCCTACATTTTCCGCTTCGGAGAGTATTTCCCAAAATGTTTTATTCTCGGTTTGCGCCTGCAAAGAAATTTTATTGATGCTCGTAGCTCCAATACCGCGTGCAGGATAATTAATAATTCTTTTTAGTGATTCCTCATCGGCAGGATTTACGATGATACGTAAATACGCCACAAAGTCTTTTACTTCTTTACGCTGGTAAAACGATAAACCACCAATAATTTTGTAGGCAATATTCAATCGCCGAAGCGATTCTTCAAAAGCCCTACTCTGCGCATTGGTTCGATACAAGATTGCAAAGTCTTTATTGCGATAATGGTTTCGCAATTTATTTTCTTGAATTGAATCTGCTACAAATTTACCTTCATCATTATCTGTAAAACTTGCAATCAACTTTATTTTATCTCCAGCTTCTTTTTCAGTCCAAAGTTCTTTTTTTATTTGATTTGTATTCTTTGAAATAATGCCATTCGCTGATTCCAAGATTGTTTTTGTACTCCTATAATTTTGTTCAAGTTTAATAATTTTTACATCGCTGTAATCTCTTTGAAACTGAAAAATATTCTCCATGCTAGCGCCTCGAAACGAATAAATACTTTGTGCATCATCGCCAACCACACAAATGTTTTCGTGCATAGCACTTAATAACTTGATGATGTGATACTGCGCTAAGTTTGTATCTTGATATTCATCTATCATTACGTACTGAAACTTGTGCTGATATTTGGAAAGCATATCAGGATAATTCGAAAGTAAGATGTACATGTTTACGAGTAAATCGTCAAAGTCCATGGCACCATTTTTGAAGCATCGCTTCGTGTAACTTTCAAATAATTCGCCAATTAAAGGGCGTCCGCTTCTTGCATCTTCTTGCTGAATTTCATAATCTTGTTGATATTCCCTAAATGTATTAAGATTATTTTTGGCTGATGAAATTCTGTTGTAAACATAGCTAACCTTGTAAATTTTATCATCTAACCCACGCTCCTTGATAATGCTTTTTAATACACTTTTTGCATCATCGGTATCATAAATTGTAAAGTCGCGAGGATAACCTAAATGCTCAGCTTCTACACGTAAAACACGAGAAAAAACTGAGTGGAACGTACCTATGTATAAGTTTCGAGCTTCATGATTGCCAAGCATGCCTTCGATTCGCTCTTTCATTTCTTTGGCGGCTTTATTGGTAAAGGTTAATGCTAAAATTCGAAATGAGTCAACGCCTAAGTTTAATAAATGCGCTATACGAGAGGTAAGCACTTTGGTTTTTCCTGAACCTGCTCCTGCAATAATCATCAAGGGACCATCTATGGTTTCAACGGCTAATTTTTGCTCTGGATTTAATTGTTGCAGATAATTTTGCATAGTACGCAAATCTAATTCAAAAGCTAACTAAAAAGGAAATGAATAATAAACAGTTGGTGAAAAAAAACTAATCTAAAAATGAAAAAAACACCTAAAAGTCGGTGGTTTTTATTTTACGAAACAAACAAAACTATTTTTGAAATGACAGGTTCATTGATTCTATTTGATTAAATACTTCTATTGTATAGAGGCCATTTACAATATCGCGTATAGGAATTGCTATCGCCTTAGTTTCACGATTACGATTGACTGTTGTGGATTTTGAAAACAAGGTTTTTCCTTCATGGTTAAACATTTTGATTTCAAGAGCCTTTGAAAGCCGAGAAGTAATAATGACACTCGTATATTCACTCGTTAATGTTTTCAGCTTTGAAATTTTACTTTCAAATGAATCTGGCGTTTTTGAGAATCCAAACAAATGAGTTTTGTTAAGAAAATCAAGAAGTAATGCATTCATGATAGGTCAGTCTATAATTTTAACGATCTCTTTTGCTAGGTATAGTAGTTACTCGTGCAATTATTCGTTATATTTTTTATGACTTGAACATATAAACAAATCTATTTTATTTTTCAAACTCAAGTATTCAAATTTCATTTAATTGTCAAAAAGTTATAAATAGCATAAAATTGCCTTTATAAAATACTTAAAAACAACATGTTACTGTTAACAATAGTCATGCCAATTATTTAATTTTATTTAATAAGTTATAATCGTAATGTATTAAGAAATTGCTGAATAAGTAACGGATTCGAAATACTCTAATTAACCCTAGACTTAAGACGATTGGCTAGCTTTCAACCCAGGTTTTGTTTTTGTGCAATATCTGTTAAGCAAGTGAAATTTTAATTTTATTGCAAAGATCAAAATGAGGTAAGAATTTTAGATTTTTGAATGCCGATTCGAGGAAGACCCGATTTTGTTTCCAAATCTTGCTCTGTGGTACATACCCGTGATTAAAACTTCGTGGGCTTTCTAGGTTGGAATTGCTTAAAGCAAATCTTAAGCCGAGATTTAGCTTGCAAAAAAAACCTCTGCATGGGCAGAGGTTATATAAAAAGATTGATTCTTATTATTTCTTGGAAGTTTTCTTCGGTGTTGCCTTTTTAGCAGCTTTTCTCACAACAACTTTTTCAACAGGGTTAGCTAATGCATTTACTTTTTTAGCCAATGCCGATTTCAAATTTGATGCTTTCTTTTTATGGATGATATTCTTCTTAGCTAATTTATCAAGCATAGCTACTACCTTAGGTAATTTATCATTTGCTTCTGTATCTACAGTAATCGCCATTAAATCTCTCATTGCATTACGTGTAGTTTTGCCATGATAACGATTACGGTCTCTTCTTGCGTTTGCTTGTCGTGTATCTTTCTTGGTCGCTTTGTGATTAGCCATTATAAAATTTTGAGGTGCAAATATATACTTTTTTGCAAATAAATACTCATTTATTTTCGATTAAAAGTAAAAAACTTGTCAAAAAAAAGGTTGAAATCAATTCAACCTCTTTAAGTTTTGTTGTTTGTTTCAATTTATTGTTTTATGAATTTTGATTTATTCCCGTTATAAGAAACATAATAAATACCATTTGGTAAATCTTGGATATTTATTTCAACTTGATAATTATTGATTGGCATCGATTTAACTAACTGACCAAGTCCATTAAGAATTTTTAAATCACCAATGTTTTTGAAATTATTGATAGATATTGAAAGTGTAGATGTGGCAGGATTTGGAAACACATTTAACTCTTCCAATTGACCTATTCGTGCACTTTCGATTTCTGTATAATTAAATTTACCATCTAAATCGAGTTGTTTTAATCGATAGTAGTTTACACCAGTTTGTGGATTTTCATCTACAAATTTATAAGCGTGTTTCGAGGTTGTATTAACCGAAGAAATAATTCCAATTTTCCTAAAATTAACTGCGTCTGTAGATTGCTCAATTTCATAATGAGAAACGTTCTGTTCATTTTCGGTTACCCAATTTATTGAAACCTGATTTTTGTCTGTTTTGCTCACATCGAAAGAAAGAAAATTAACAGGTAAAGGGAAACATGGTATGTAAGATATTATGGAAGTAGATGTATAATTTGCATATGGATTATCTAATACTTGATTTACAGTTCCAGTAGCGCCATTGGCTCCAATGGCTATATTCCCGTTTTTGCCACCAACACCGCCGCTCGTTAATACTAATGCGCCAGCCGTAGAAAGTGTCTTACCATAGAAATATTTAATACGGCCGCCTCCGCCGCCGCCTCCGCCATCTTTAATATCGTTAGGTGGTGTCGCTAAGAAATCGCTACCATTTCCACCAATTGCCCATAAATTCGCACCTGCTGCAATCTCAATATTGTCTGAAAGCATAAGGATACAACCACCTGCACCTCCGCCGCCGCCCAAAGATGAGGTTAATATAGGCGTTGCACCTGCTTGACCCGTCATAGTTACAGTGCCAGATACACTTAAAAATGTTTTTGCATTTAGGCGAATAGCTCCACCACCATTACCACCTGCTAAATTTGAAGAAGAACCTCCTGCACTTCCAAAATCTATATCTAGTCCAATCGCTGTGCCATAAGTAGGTCCACCAGCACCTGGACTATCGCCTGCATCAAAGCCACCCGTTCCGCCAACACCGCCATAGCTACCACCACCGGCTCCCGCATTTGCTGGAAGCGGCGAAAAAGTACCACCTCCTGGTCCATTACCATTTGAGTTCGAAGTACTGCCTTTTGAATATCCTTTACCGATACCATCTACCACACCATCAATCTTTATTCGAGTTGCGTTTACGGTTAATATATCACTTTGAGTAAGTCTTAAAGTGGCTCCAATTTTCACTTCGAACCAATCATAATTTTGTATCCCAGCTAGCGTATCAACTGTTCCTGTTTCTAATATGTAGCGATTCGGGAAAACGTTATTGATATTACTTGTCGTAACTGCGTTATTATCACCAAAATACATGTAAATTTTACTTGTACCAGCTTGCAAAGCAGGCAAATCAACCCATATAGTGCCAACACCCGCTTGAATTCGTTCAATGTAGTGGTTTAGAAAAGTTACAGGGCATGTTGAGTCTGTCGAGAAACGAACATCTGCAAACGTGGGCTTTAATAAGTTGCTTGATATAAATGTAGCCCCGTTAAATACAACCATCAATTTGTAGTTAGGAATATTCGGGCCTACATTCACTAACGTAATCGTATTTTTTCTTTTCGGATAATAAGCCGAACTTGACAATGCAAATACGGAGCAAAGGAATAATAATAATAGAGATTTCTTCATACCTAATTTTTAAAACTGAAAGGTAGGAAAAAATATTTTATTTATTCATGGTTGCTAAAAATTCTTCATTACTTTTTGTGGAGCGCATTTGCATCAAAATAAAGTTCATCGTTTCCTCGGGAGTCATATCGCCAATATGTTTGCGCAAAATGTATAATTTGTTCATCACTTCTTTGCCCAATAATAAATCATCGCGACGTGTGGATGAAGATAAAATGTCAATTGCTGGATAAATACGCTTATTGGCTAAACGACGATCTAACTGTAATTCCATATTACCTGTACCTTTAAATTCTTCAAAAATAACTTCATCCATTTTACTTCCAGTATCAATTAAAGCTGTTGCCAAAATGGTTAAAGAACCACCATTCTCAATTTTCCGAGCTGCACCAAAAAATTGTTTCGGTTTTTGCATTGCGTTGGCTTCGACACCACCACTTAATACCTTGCCAGATGAAGGTGCAGTTGTATTATGAGCTCGCGCCAAACGTGTAATACTATCTAATAGGATGACTACATCATGACCTACTTCTACTAAACGTTTTGCTTTTTGCAATGCTAAAGCAGAAACTTTTACGTGCTTCTCAGCGGGTTCATCAAATGTAGAAGAAATTACTTCAGCTTTTACGCTTCTTTCCATGTCCGTAACTTCCTCAGGACGTTCATCTACAAGTACTATCATTAAATAACACTCAGGATGATTTTCAGCAATAGCATTAGCCACTTCCTTCAATAGCATGGTTTTACCTGTCTTGGGTTGAGCCACAATTAATCCACGTTGACCTTTCCCAATTGGACAAAACAAATCCATAATACGTGTACTAAAATTATTAGGGGTGGTACAAAGATTTAATTTTTCATAAGGAAAGAGAGGCGTTAAATAATCGTAGGGTACACGGTCGCGAATTTCGTCTGGGGACTTCGCATTGATTGTATTTACTTTAAGTAGTGCAAAATATTTTTCACCTTCTTTAGGCGGTCTAACTGTGCCCGTAACCGTATCGCCTGTTTTTAATCCAAAAACTTTAACTTGTGCATGTGAAACATAGACATCATCGGGTGAGGTTAGATAGTTGTAATCACTAGAGCGTAAAAAACCATATCCATCTGGCATAAGTTCAAGTACACCTTCTGTATCAATTTGTCCATCAAACTCTAAATTAAACTTCGGAATTTTTTTAGGGATAAATTCTTTTTCAGGTTGTACAAAATTATTTTGTTGAGGGTTCGGTGAAATTTCTTGTGCTTGAGATTCAGATTTTGAAGTGGGTGCAATCGTTCTGTCGGCATCAATACTTTTATTAACTTTTTGCGCCTCTGCTTCAATACGTCTATTAGCTAGCGCTTTTGCTGCCATTTCAGCGGCATGTTGCTCGTTTAATTTTGCAATTACACGATCGATATTTTGAGTTGGTTTCTCAGTTTGATTAATTTCTTTAGGCGCAGTCTTATGTTGAATTTCTTTTGGGAAAGATTCAGTTTGAGAAACAGATTCAATTTTAGGTATAACTATTTCTTTTTCAGAGATAGGGGCATTCGTATCTTTTTTAGGAGTCGCCTTTTTTACTTTTGGTTTAATTGGCTCAATCGAGCTATTCGATATCGCTACTTTTTCAGTTTTCTTAGGTTTTATTGCTTCGCTTGCCTCTTTTTGGGGTGCGACCACCTTCTCTTTTTTGGCTGCGGCAACTTTTTTCGGTTTGGCAATTTTTACATTAGGATTTTCTGTAGTCTGAACATTTTTTGCATCGTGTAAGGCTTGTGCATCTAATATTTGATAAATAAGAGCTTGCTTGTCGCCTGTATTTGGTTCATTTACCTTTAATTTTTTTGCTATATCAGCTAATTCCGGAACAATCATATCGTTCAGTTGTAAAATATCAAAACTCATATTTGAAAAGAGGTTCGTTTAATAACGAAAGAATTTAAATGAAAATAAATTTGTAAATAAAATTTTTGGGAAGAAAAATCAGGAGATTTGTGAAAATCAAAGTTCTCGCGATGACATTTC
>Ga0315903_10010150_pt1 | contig 11279 bp, 10 predicted proteins | sample LakEriMetagenome_7_FD_203524 | JGI IMG/M metagenome (GOLD analysis project Ga0315903, IMG submission 203524) | Freshwater fungal communities from buoy surface, Lake Erie, Ohio, United States - Buoy 2 MA119 | ecosystem: Environmental > Aquatic > Freshwater > Lake | place: USA: Lake Erie, Ohio... | reverse complement strand
ACGCGAGAATCATCGGAGCAGACCCCGATAACCCGAGCGATCAACGATTGGATGTCAGCAACGATCAGCTTCATTTGGTGTAATAGACTCGGGCCGTCCGCTTGATGAAGTAAACACCGTAGAACGGCGGAAGATTGTTGTGCGAACCATCAGAACCAGTAGTTCCAGTGTTCAAGCTAGAAGAAAAGTCGGTTCCAGATCCGAACAAGGTTCTGCCACCGGCATCGATATCCAACGCGAAATTGGCTCCAACGGTGTGCGTGTGAGACGGGATCTCAGAGGTAATCAAAGTGTGCTTATCCTCGCCAGCCACGCCAGAAGAGGTCGTCGTCCCCTGTACCGCAACAGTTCCGCTTGCGGCAAAAGCACCAACTCCAACAGGGAATCGCGCCGCAAAGTTAGTGTCCACTTCCCACATTGGCCCACTGTAAGCCGATGGAGCATTCGTGTTACCACCATCATAAGTCTGAAGTTCGGTCGTCGTTCCGATGAAAATGCGGCGTTCATTGCTTCCGATATCAACCGGATGTTTACGCGCCCAGAATCCGCCCTGATACACCCACCAGTTACCATCGGCATCGAGCCACGGATAAATCTGGTTGTTCAACGATGGAACAGTTGCTCCAAAGTTGAAGAACGAGTTTCCAATCGAAGAAAGGAACGTCGCCTGTGTACCGCTGATGATGTCGTTGGCAAACTGTTGATAGTTCGCCGGACAATAGTTCAGCGGAAAGTTCGGAGGCGTGAGAGTGATTAGCGTAAGGTTTGGCATACTATTCCGATGAGTAGAAAAATTGGTTCAGGTCACACGACTCCAAGATGGAACAAGGAACAAGCACTGGCCTGCAATCACCAACAACCTGCTCCTGAACATCGTAGGCATGAACACGGATGCTCTTGATGCGGCAATAGCCAATGATCAAAAGCTGCATCTGAACCTCGAAAAGATTCCGTGTAGGAGTGCTGATTGTCGAATTGCACACGTTATCAGACGGTGTAGGCAAGCGCATCTTCGGCCTGTACTGCGGCTGATAATTGGTGATCGGCAGACATGAAGACGGAAACCCGCAGAGGTTGACGCGAGCGCATTCAGCCCAATCAGCCCACTCGATCCATCCTGGATATTGGTCAGGCTTGTACTTCGCCTCGAAGTTTACATCACCTTCAAGCTGATCGATGAAGATGTCTCCGCTATCAAGACGCTTCAAACCGAACGGAAGCTCGAAGTTGTATGCTCGAGTCTGGAACAACCACTGGATCTCCTTAGACCCGGACAGGTTGACATCGAACTTTCCGCCTTTTGTGACTTCCCAGAGTTGAATCTTTCCGTTCTGGCCACGGGCAAAGATCCAGCACTGATCGCCGTAAACATTTTCAGTTTTGACGATCTGAAGGATCTTTAGTCCTGTCCAAATCCCGGCCCAGGCGGGCGGCATTTTCTTCCGCATCGAGGTGACGAGATCAAAATCGAGAACACCAAGAGCGCGATGATAAACGCCATCGTTGTCATAAACAGGCTGCGTAGTCATCAGCAGTCGGTTATCGAACACGACAGCAGAACCAGACCACAGCAAATCGGTCTGATCGTTCTCCACGATGTTCACGATCTCACCGCTGATGGGTGTATTCCCCCAATCGGTGAACGAGCGTCGAGCGATGATGAACGAGCGGATGCCATCGACAGCGCGATAGAACACGTCTCCATTGACCGTGATGGCTGAACGCGCTCCTAGCGCACCGGAAGTGAGAAGGCTGATCGCTTGGATCGGGTAGGTCAGGTTCTTCCATGTGTCCCGATTGACCGGAGCCTGTACGGAGAAGACGTAGCGAGGAGTAAAGACTAGGAGCGGACCTTGGCCGAGCGAGGTGTCAGGATCGCCTGGGACGGCCATCGCCGTGATACCTCCTGAGTCCGACGGAACCGCGAAGTCTCCGCCTTCATTGAGGAAGGTGTTCTCGGTTTCCTTGAGAACACTGGCCCGCGTTCCGTCTCCATAAACGATGTCTGTCGCTCTGAAAGAGAAGCCATCGGGAAGCGCATACCAGATGCGTCCGTTGACGTAGGCCATGACTCTGCCGCACTTGATCTCGTTGTCATCAGCACGACGAAGAGTTGCTCCGTTGAAGATGAGCGGTTTGGAATAACCGTCTTGGATGACGACAAAGTTCTCAGCCTGAACCATCCAGCCGTCGAGCAGGTTGGACGCATTCTTCAGGTCAGGCGTGGTGCTGAGGTTGATGAACGTGTTTAGCTGAGTGTCATACAACCAGACTTCACCGCTGATGAGGGCCAGAATGTAGGTGCGTCCGTTGTCAGCGATGTAAGGCAGAGCGCATTGGAATACGCCACCGATTTCATCGGGTCCGTAACAATCTTCCGACCAACCGTCAGCAGTGACATTCGTTTGGTCAGCGGTGACGATATCATTGTCTGCGGTTACGGTCAGACAGATGCTGTAATCCTTTTGGACGTAACCGGGGCGAGGGGAGACAAAGCCTTCTCGGAACGATGAATTGATGGCGAAAGCGACCTGATTCTTGTCGATTTCGGACGGCATAACGCCTGTATCGATGCCGCCCTCGAACGTGACGGTGCCATCGGTGTAGCGTCTTGGTGCGCGTTCGCTCATCGTTTAAGCTTGGATACGCTGGACAGAGAAAGAGGATCCTTGATCGACGTAAAGATCATGCGTAGTAGATACGATTATTTCATAATAATCAGTAATAGCAGACGCCTGATCTATGTAATTTAGCGAGATTGGGTGATAACCTGAGCTACTTACATTAAAATCATTGGAAGCGATAATATCAGAACCGTTTTTGCGAATGTAAATGTAAACGGTTGCTGTGGCAGAAACAGCGGCTAAATTGAAATATGCATCGATTCTGTAATATCCAGTGAATGGAACAACGAATCGACCGTTAGAAGCGTTGAATCCAGAAGCAGTGTCGATTCCAGAGTAGGAAGCACCGGAATAGGTTGTAGCGTTGTATGGATTTGTGACTGACGGCCCAACACATTGAGGCGGGGTGCCTGAAACCCTTCGAGTGAAGGCGACGTAATTAAACGGAGCAATCGACGGAGCCGAAAGTGTGATGTTTCCGGCGCTGTTGGTGACAACAATCGGAAGGGTTCCGACAATTTCCTTCTGAAGGTAGGTGGTTCCGTCGCCAACGGGGATCTTGTTGGCAGGAGCGGTGGTTAGGTTGGTGCCGCCATTGGCAATCGGAAGTGTGCCGCTGATATCCGCAACCGGGATTGTGGCGGTGGTAGAAACGACACCGGCACCGCCAGACCCTGCGGTCTTCATGTAACCGGCAGCGAGCAGGTCAAGAGCGGTCTCGTTGGTCAGAGTTCCATCTCCGGTACGGCAGATGTAAGACGCTCCGATTGGCGCACCGCCAGAAACGCCAGGGGCACCTTGAGGGCCAGCAGCACCGGCTAGAGTGATAAGCGATCCAGAAGGAATCGGAGTCGTTGGAATCGCGTTCGGAATACCGAGAACACCGGGATCAGGATTTTTGAGTGCGATGGTTAGACCAATGACATCCAAAACCTGCATGTACCCGCATCCCTGAACGGAAACAAAAAATTGGCCCTGAATGCTCTCTGGAAGAAACGAAGAACTGTCTACGGTTACATAGACAAAAGCACCTTGAGCAGGAACGAGAAAAAGCGCGGTGGTGTAGCAGAAAGCGTTCTCGCCATTCGTCCCATTGGTTCCATTTGTCCCCGCTGGCCCTTGTGGCCCAGGGATGTTGACGGCATAAGAACTAGCACAGCATCCGCTCATGGGTTATGTTTTTCCCATAACCCTCGCAAAATCAACTAGGAAATCACTTCCATACAGCGCCGACCTTGATTTTCGGAGTGGCCTGTTTCCAAACGCCTGAAACTTTGATGAAAGGAGTGGTCTGCTTCCAAGTTCCAGCCACTTTGAGCCAAATCTTGTTGGATGGCAGAGATCCTTGATTTGAAAGAATGGTGAGAAGCATTACTCAGGATCGGTCTCCATTGGGACGGCAAACCCGCCCCGTTCGTCCTCCGAAAGCAGGACCGCCATCCCTTCGGCGATCAGGTTGTTTCCGGTCACGTCATCGACGATGGCCGATTGCCCGGCCAGCACCATTTTGCCGTCGATGTAGATGGTGAACAGGGCCTTGATCTTCATGCGAAGAAAATGTCGCCAATGATGTCGTTGAGACCGACAGCGGTGTTGTCCGCGTCTGCGGCTCCGGTAACCGTCGTCAGCGCGATGCCGGTGGAAAATGCGATGCCGCCTTCAAGGTTGAATCTGGCCACGCCGTTGGCAGGGATGCCGATGGTGCGGACGACGCCGGTGCCAGCCGTTGGTGTCGTGGTCTGGTTGTGCAGCTTGACGTACCGGATGGCGGCGTTGGTGTTGATGAAGAACCAGCCAAGGACGCGGCCGGCAGAACCCTTGACCACGGTCGCGTTTGTGGTCGCAGCGGAAACTAGATGGGTTCCAGACGCTGCCCCGGTCGCGTTGGCGCGGTATTGCTGGCCAACGTCACCGATGGCGGCAGTGCCAGCGACAAGAGCAGGTTGCGTGAAGCTCGTCGTGACCGTTCCCTGGATTTGCACAGGCAAAGCAGCCTGTTGTCCGGTGGGTCGGATGCCAGCGATGTAAGCGGGAACGTTAGCGTTGTCCTCAACACTCAGAAACCCAATCGTCCATGTCGTCGTGCTGGCTGGAGCGGTGGTGCCATTCCAGAGCCACAGATAGAGGTAAAGCTCCGTATCGTCGTCGGGGATGTTTTCGATGCGGCTTGCACGCGTCGTTACCGTTGGTGTCGTGGAACTAGCGACCAGCGAGTCAGCCCAGTTGACGTTGCGGCCGTCTGCATAGGTCTGCATGACGTGTCCTGGTGACGCCGCGGTGTTGATCGTGGCAGCGGTAACACCGCTATTCCAGCCCCTGCGCTGCGCGTCCACGTTTGCCGCCGTGGCCGTTGTGCCGGTGTACTGCGTCCACAAATAGTTCCACCCGAAAAGATCGACCGTGCAGGAACCGGAAGCAGGCCAACCAGCGACCGTGAAGTTGATCGTGTCAACGCTGGGAATCGAAGCGATGGCATAGCGTCCTGGCACGCCGTTGGCACCGTTGATCGCGCCCACCATCATGGACTGACCGACGTTCTCAGACGTGAAGCCGTGAGCGGTCAGCGTGACGGTTATGCTCGTTGCGCTGTTGATCGTGCAGGACAACCCCTCGCCAACCTTGTCGGCCAGCATGACCGCGAAGTTGTTGTTGGCGATGCGTTGCGAAAGGATCGTCTTGTGGCGAGCGGTCAGCGCACCGCGAAACGATTGGACGCTGCGGGCAAGATACTCGGAGTTCGCAGTCGTGCCGCTGGTCAGGACAAGATTGGACGAACTTTGGGAAACACCGACGCCAGTGCCTTGGCGACGTTGGGTAAGCTCTGTTGCCAGCAACGAAGATCCAACAGCAGCAAAGCCAACCGACCAGATTTCGGCGGGCGCTTGTCGGACAACAGAACCGCTAGCGTTCGGAAGCGGATGGGTGGTCGTCAGCGGCGCTTGATTGGCAGACGTGGCAGCACCGGCGGGAAGGGCGCTCGACAGGACATCGACCTGAAGCTCACCGCTCGCATCGGTCTTGATGCCGCGAAGGTTGGTTCCGTCCGTGCCTCCGATCAGCGTACCGGACGCGGGAACCGCCGATCCGGTCGTCCCAACGGACGGGTTGGATGCGGTGATGCTGCCGGTGATCGGAATGGCCGATTGATCCGAAGAAATGACCACCGGAGCCGAGTTGGCCATGGTCTTTTGGCCAAGTGATCCAAGCTTACCGTCAATAGATGACAGCGTTGTCTCTGTCGCAGCACCGGAAGGCAGCGGAAGCGATGCGGCGTCGATTTCAACCGGTGATGCCCTGAGTTGGGTGTTGGTCAATGGACCGGTGACTGCAACCGATGCGGCAATGCTTACCGGCTGCGTGGCCTGGAAGAACGTGCCGCTGACAGGAACTGCCGATGCCCGAAGCTGCGTGTCAGTCAGAGGTTGAGTCAGGCCGGTGTTGGCCGTGACGGTGCCAGAGACAGGGACGGGGGTTGCCCGCAACTGGCCATCAGTCAACGGACCAGTGACGGCCACAGAAGACGCGATGCTAACCGGCTGAGTAGCCTGAAAAAACGTACCTGAAACTGGAACCGCAGATGCCCGAAGTTGAGCATCCGTCAACGGCTGAGAAAGCCCAGTATTGGCCGTAACAGTGCCAGTGACAGGCATCGGATTGGATGATGAAACATCCGTTGCGGATCCGTCTGTTCCGATGCCGATTTTTACGCGCTGATGCAAAACGCCACTGATTTCATCAGCAGCGATGGTTGCTCCGGTTCCTGGCGTGTATCCAACATTGTCAGCCATATTTTAGGTGTATTGAAGGTAGATATCGTTGTCGTTACCACCAGACGGAGAAGCAGTTCCGCTAGTAATTGTTATTCCCCAAACTGTATCGTAATTTATTGAGGAATTTTTGGTGAGAAGTTGACCGATGACACCACCGGAAGGAACTCCCTGACCTGTAGGTCCGGGCGGGCCGGGAGGACCAGCGGGTCCGGCAGGCCCAATAGGCCCCGGAACACCGCTGATTGCGGTGACGTTCAGAGTGTACGCAGCAGCGTACTCGGATATCGTTGTGACGACAGCCGTTCCTACGAATGCGACTGAAAGAGAATACGCGCTCATGGAGGAACTGTGACACCGGCACAGACGATCAGCTTGTAGGTTCCGGTCGTTTTAGGGCCGAAACTGCCAACAACCTCGAACGAAAAATCAACGTAGTAACTTTCAGGAGTCCAGTTTACGGTTCCTGCACCTGGGGCTACAAAGATGATGGTCGCGTTTCCAGAACCATCGACAGCGCCAGGAACGGTTCCAAAATCGTAGAGCAGTGCGCCTGAAGAATCACGAATCTGAGAGTATCCAACGATGCCAGTCCAAGAAACAGATGGATCAGCGGGGATAGCAAGAGTAACCGAAAACTGCTCGCCGACCTTGGTGGTCATTATGCCGATGTACGAGCAAGCGTCACCTTCGGGCTGGCACTCCTGCTGTGGACTACACGCCGAAGTTTGGCATCCACCGAAATAAAGCTGTGCTGGCATAGCCGAGAAAACCTTCTTTGAAAGACGGTCTTAATCAAGTCAAAAGCATGGAAGTACAGGAACAACCTCTGATACAACACAAATACGGGATTCGTTCACCCGTAAAAATCCCTGATCTTGAGCTAGAACTGTATGCTTTCAGAAACCGGCTTCAGCCAAGTGAGGGTGGATTGGGCACTTTCGATCATTTTCGTAACGCCACGAAAATGTTATGGCCGAAGATGAGTTGGAACCCGTGGCTGGAAAAGCAGATCGAAAGCCTTTGCGATCACGATTACGTCGGTTGGGCCGGTTGCGGTGCGTCCGGTAAGACCTTCGGGGCCACTCTTTTCGCGACTGTTTGGTGGTTGGCTAACCCATCGAAGACGGCAGTCGTCCTTACATCCACCACGGCGAAGATGATCCGCAAACGTATGTGGGCCAACCTTCAGGATCTGACCCGTACAACCCGTGGTTTTCCTGGGAACATGGTGGACTCGAAAATGAGTCTCCAAGCGGTCAAAGGAGATGATCGCCATTCGATTTCAGCGGTTGCTGTAGCCGAGGGAAACACCTCGAAGGCAGTGGCCAACATTCAGGGTATCCACGCTGACCGAGTGATGGTCATCATCGACGAAGCGACAGACACGCCAGAGGCGGCATTTGAGGCGTGTACGAACCTCTCGAAAGGTTGTCGCGAGTTCAAGATGTTGGTGATCGGAAATCCTGCGTCCAAGTTCGATCCACACGGCAGGTTCTGCACACCGGCAAAAGGATGGCGAAGTGTGACGATTGAGGATCAGTCATGGCTGACTGAACGCGGAATGTGCTGCCGATTTGACGGCATGAAGAGTCCGAACATCAGCGAAGGTCGGACCAAGTATTCATACCTCATAACGCATGATCAGGTGTTATCCGCTATGCGACATGAGGGTGAACAAAGCCCTACCTTCTGGAAGTACACCCGTGGTTTCTGGGCACCGGACGGCATGGTAAAGACCGTTTTGTCTGAGGCTTTGGTCGAAACTCATTCTCCGAACAAGAAGCTGATCTTCACCTCGAACGCCTACGAGGTTGCCGCTCTTGACCCTGGTTTTGGTGGTGACCGATGTATCCTGCGATTCGCGAAGGTTGGTACAGCCAATGACAAGGTGAGCATCTTGTTTGGCGACATCATTCAAATCTCGCCGAATGCATCGCTTGCGGATCCGGTGCATTACCAGATTGCCAATCGGGTGAAGGAGGAGTGCATCAAGCGCGGCATTCAACCGGATCGATTCGCTTTGGATTCAAGCGGCGAAGGCGGGGGGTTGGCCGACATTTTGACGCGAGAATGGGGCATTGTGCATCGTGTTGAATTCGGCGGTGCGCCATCGACGATACCCGTGAGCGACGAAGACAGTAGGCCATGCAACGAGGCTTATGACCGGAAGGTGACCGAACTATGGTTTTCGATGCGGAAATGGGTGGTTGAAGAGCGGATCGGTGGTTTTGATGTCGAGACGATGCAGGAGTTTTGTTCGCGAATGTTCGATGACGGCAAGCGCAAGATTTGCGTCGAATCGAAGACTGTGATGAAGCAGAGGACTGGTCGGTCTCCTGACTTGGCGGATGCGGCGGTCGTTTTGCTCGATCTGGTTAGGAAAACTGCTCAGTTTGAACCGAGGAGAACCAAGGCTGATAAGATGTGGGAAAAGCTCGTTGCTGAATCGGACATGATCTATCACGAAATCTAGTTATGGGATACAAACTATTGAATACTCACGTTGTTCCGCCGGGAAACTGGATCTACCGAGTTCCAGAGACTGGGGTTGAGATCATTGCTGGATCTTGGCAGCAACTTCAGACGTTTGTTGAGGAACATTACAAGGCCAACGCGATTCCGGTTCCGAAAAACATTATTGATTTGCTGGTCGAGTTTTCGTGTCGCAGAGGTGCGGATTGTTCATTTGACGACGTAGAAATACCGAAGGTTCAAGGAACCAGATCGTTCCAGATTGGAGATGTGGTTAAGTTCAGCATGAGTTTGGCGCATGGATTGACCATTGGAGGCGGCAAAGTTGACCCGGCAGAAGCTAACCGTAGGGCGGCAATTTGTGCCTCATGCATCTACAATCGTCAGCCGCATGGATGCAGTTCGTGCAACAGTCGTATCATAAAGGAGACGGTAAAGGTTTTAGCGTCTCATGGATCGACACAGTACGATAATCAGCTTCAGAGTTGTGAGTTTTGTGGTTGTTTCGTAAGAAGCATGGTTTGGTTTCCCATTGAAACCCTTCGTAAATTTGCTGACCCTGCTGAGAACAAGAACCTTCCGGCCCACTGCTGGAAAAAAACACCATGTACGGATCAATAGCTCAACTCCCGCTCAAGACCCTCAACGAGAACGGGACGGCTCCCGATACGCGCATTGAGGATGCTGCATCAGCGCGAGAAATCTTCCAGAAGCTCATCATGGCCGACGAGCTTCGGAACAACACCAGGGCCAAGCTGCGTGGTCTGGTTGATGGCAATCCTCCGTACAACCCTGCTGAGTTAAGGCGGAACAATCAGGCGTATCGGACCAACGTGAACTTCCGTGAATCGGAAGCGTTCCTGACGTTGGCCATGTCTGCCTTCTACGATGTGTTCGCCGAGGTGCCGACATACGCGACGATCAAGACCGCTTACGGCAACGACATCGACAAGCGTGAGGAGTGGTCGAAGATCATCACCGAGGAGTTTGATCGGCTTCAGAAGCTCGACAAGGACTTTGACTACATCATGCAGCTTTCGCAGCGTGAGATGGTCTTGATCGGTCATGGCCCGCTGATCTTCGAGGATTCCAACAACTGGCGGTGCAAGGCGATCCTCGCAACTGATCTGCTCGTTCCTGATGGCACCAAGTCAAATGTGAGCGACTGGAAGGTTGCTGTCGTTCGTGTCCGCATGGGTGTTGATGATCTGTTTGAGAAGATTCAGGACGAAGAAGCTGCCCGTGCTGCCGGTTGGAATGTCGATTATGTCCGCCAGCGGATCCGAGCGGCGATGCCTGAGCCGTACCGTTCCGGTGTCCAGTACGATTGGGAGTTCTTCCAGCGTCAGCTTCGCTCGAATGACATCACCTTCTCGGCTCGTTCCGAGGTGGTGCTGATGTCCCATGTTTTCTACAAGGAGTTCGATGGGAAGATCAGCCACTGCATCATCGACGAGCGTGACAGCGGTGATTTCATGTATCGCAGGCTTCGCCGGTTCTCGAAGTGGGAGCAGGTGATTCACCCGATGTATTACGACCGTGGTGATGGCGAGCATCACGGCGTGAAGGGCCTTGGCATCAAGATGCTTCAGGCGATGGAACTGAAGAATCGCTTGCGCTGCTCGATGGTGGACAGCGCGTTCGCTCGGACGCAGATCCTTTTCAAGCCTCTCAACCCGAATGCGCTGAACAAGACGAGCGTTGTCCAGCAGGGGCCGTACGCGATTGTTCCGCCTGATTACGATGTCATTCAGCAGAATGTTGCCGGTGTCCTCGACGCGCCGATGGCGGTGAATGCGGACCTAGAGAACGTGCTTCAGGGCAACCTCTCGCAGTACCGGCAATCGCTCAATAAGCCTCAAGGCAACCCGCGCACGGCGACTGAGATCCAAGCAATCGTCTCGCAGCAGAGCGCGATTGGTAAGACTCAACTGAGCCGGTATTACAATCAGCTTGATGCTTTCTTTGAGGAGCGTTTCCGACGTGCGTCCAATCCGAATCTGAATCCGATCACCAAGAGTGATCGCGATGCGATTGAGTTCCAGCGTCGTTGTCGTGAGCGTGGTGTTCCCAATCAAGCCATGCTTGACGTGGACTACGTCGAGGCGACTCGGACGGTGGGCCAAGGATCGCAGTTCGCTAAGCAGCAGCTTCTTGGTTCTCTGCTCGGTCTGCTTGGTTCTTTGCCCGAGGGCGGCAAGATCAATCTGTTGCAGGACTACATCGCCGCCCAGGTCGGACAGCAGATGGTTGATCGGTATCTGCCGACGGCGATCCCGAACGCGAAGGCTCAGGATCAGGCTGCTTTGGCCGTCCTCGAACACTCCTCGCTACGCCAGGGCAACCTTGCTGTGGTCACGGACACGCAGAACCATGTCATCCATGTGGAGACGCATCTTGGTGCGGCCAATGA
>Ga0315903_10010149_pt1 | contig 11280 bp, 8 predicted proteins | sample LakEriMetagenome_7_FD_203524 | JGI IMG/M metagenome (GOLD analysis project Ga0315903, IMG submission 203524) | Freshwater fungal communities from buoy surface, Lake Erie, Ohio, United States - Buoy 2 MA119 | ecosystem: Environmental > Aquatic > Freshwater > Lake | place: USA: Lake Erie, Ohio... | reverse complement strand
TCTCTCGCAAAATTTCTTCTACATCATCATTTGTAATAAAGCTTATCGCTGGATTTAGCATTTGAATCTTTACACTTTTTATGATGGAGTTGTTTGAAATATCATTTGCAAATACAAACGCACCAATCACGCAAGGGATAGTAACCAAGAAAATCAGATTTCGTAGTATTTTTTTAATTCTAGAACTCATGATGCATTCATTAAAAGTTTAGAAATCGGAGCTGCCAAAGTATCAATATCTCCCGCACCTGCAGTTACTAAAGTCTCAAGCTTTGAAGCCCCTACCCACTGTAAGACTCCTTCCTTACTTAGTATATGTTTATTAGACGACGACATTTGATTAAATATAATTTTACTGGTTACACCTTCTATAGGAAGCTCACGTGCTGGATAAATATCAAGTAGAATAATTTCATCTGCTATATCTAAACTTTCCGCAAAGCCAGTTGCAAAATCTCGGGTACGGGTAAATAAATGCGGCTGAAATACTACACTTAACTTTTGATTCGGAAATAAAGCCTTAGCACTTGACAATAACATTCGTAACTCCTCTGGATGATGCGCATAATCATCAATATATACGTGTTTTTCATCCTTGACAACATACTCGAATCTTCGCTTCACACCTTTAAAATCTTGGATTGCACTTACTACTTTTTGTATCTCTATTTGCAACAAATCGCACACTGCCATAGCTGCTATTGTGTTTTCAATATTATGCATTCCGCCAATATTTAAATTGACAGATGCTAATGTTGCGCCATTTTTATTGAATTCAAAAGTATAAGAGCCATGCTTCATTACAATATCAGAAGCATAATAGGTTGCCGCATCATTTTGCAAAGAATAGGATACTTTATGAGGCGCACTAAATTCTTTAGAACGCTTTAAACCATGTTTAAATACGAGTGTATCTTTTATTTGAGAAACAAACTCTAAATAGCATCTTTCCATTTCTTCAACAGTGCCATAAATATCTAGATGGTCGGCATCCATGGCTGTAACAACTGCTATTTCAGGAAATAGTTTTAAAAAACTCCTGTCATATTCATCCGCTTCAATGACAGCACACGCATTGTCACTGTTCCAATAATTGCTATGATAGTTTGCTGAAATGCCACCTAAAAATGCATTACAACCGTAACTTGTATGTCTTAAAATATGAGCTATTAATGTTGAAATCGTGGTTTTGCCATGCGTACCAGCCACGCAAATCGCAGTCATCCATTCTGAAATAGATTGCAATACATCACTTCGTTTTACAACCTGATAGTTCTGCTCTCGATACCAATTTAATTGTTTATGCTGGCTTGGTATCGCTGGCGTATAAACAACCAATTCAGCATCTTTATCTACTAAATCAATATTATCCTCAAAATAAATCGAAATACCTTCGCTTATTAACGTATCTGTAAGCGGAGTTGGCGTCTTATCGTAACCGCTTACTTTTGCACCACGTTGATTGAAAAAACGAGCCAATGCACTCATGCCAATACCGCCAATGCCGATAAAATGAATGTTTCGTATGTGCTGTATATCTATCATTAGTTGGCTAGTTCAATTAATTTATTTGCAATTTTTGTGTCTGCATCTTTTATGGCTAATGGCTTTAAATTGCGATGCATCAATTCTTGAGCCATTGTATCTTTTGATAAAAGAATTATTTTTTGAATTAACTCTTGTTTACAATTCACATCAGGTATCATTTGTGCGGCATTGTGATGAACCAATGCCATCGCATTATGAGTTTGATGATCTTCGCTCGCAAACGGATAGGGAATAAAAATTACTGGCTTTGCCACAATGCATAGCTCAGCAATAGATGAAGCGCCTGCTCTCGACACAATAATATCTGCTGCGGCATATGCTAAATCCATTTCACTTAAAAATTCAAAGACTTTCACTTGTGATTCATATCCACTAACAGCTTGCTTTGCCTTTTCATAAAAAACGCTTCCAGTTTGCCAAATTATTTGCAGATTTTCAGCAATCAAATCTTTAAAACCTGCCATCATACTTTCATTAATGCTTTTTGCACCTAAACTTCCACCAAATACAAACACGATTTGTTTGGTCGAATCTAACTTAAAAAATAAAACACCTTCTGCTCTATTTAGACTACTGCTTGAAATATTAGCTCTTACAGGATTACCCGTAATACTAATTGCTTTTGCTGGAAAAAATTTCTCCATATTTTCATACGCAACACAAATTGAGTTTGCTCGTTTCCCTAAAATTTTATTAGACTTACCCGCAAATGAGTTCTGCTCTTGCAAAAGGGTTTTTACTCTCGCTTGCTGTGCCATATATAAAACAGGAAAGCTTGCATAACCCCCTACACCAACCACCACATCAGGCCGAAAATCTTTTATAATACTTCTAGCTTTGAAGAAGCTTTTAACCAATTTAAGAGGCAAAGAAAAATTTTTGAGTAATGAGCTTCTATTAAATCCGGCAATTTCCAATCCGACAATTTCATAACCTTCTTTTGGCACTTTCTGCATTTCCATTTTACCTAAAGCGCCTACAAACAATATATCACAATTGGGGTGCAAGCGCTTTGTAGCATTTGCAATAGCAATAGCTGGGAAGATATGACCTCCCGTACCACCGCCCGCAATTATGACTTTCAGTTTCTTCATTCAGCTTCTTGTTCGTTTATATCTTTAAATTTTTGTTCTTTTTTTTCTCCAACTACTATAGGATTTTCGTTATCTACAAATCGACTCACGCTTAAAATGATTCCTATTGCCAAACAGGTGAACCATATTGAAGAACCACCCATACTGATGAGCGGCAAGGTGAGCCCAGTTACAGGCAAGAGGTTCACATTCACTCCCATATTTAAAAATGCTTGAAAGACTAATGTAAAGCTCAATCCTATGGCTAAAAAAGCCCCAAAAGCAAATGGACATCTTCTAAAAATAACAATGCTTCGCCATAGAAAAAGTAGATACAATAATATTAAACCTGCACCTCCGATAATTAATCCATACTCTTCTATAATAACCGCATAAATCATATCGGAATAGGCATGTGGTAAAAAATTACGTGTCGAGCTATTCCCAGGCCCCACACCAGTTGCACCGCCTTTAGCAACCGCAATTTTACCCAATAGCACTTGATCTGGAATGGCTTCCTTACTATCTGAAGTAAAGCTTTTTATTCTCTTTTCCCAAGTAGTTGCACGACCTTTACCTGTCAACTTCGAAAATCCATAAATAGCTCCGAATAGCATTAAACCTAAACCTAATAAAATAAGTAGATGCGTAGTTCGAATTCTTCCAATAAAAAACAGCATGCCACAGGATAAAGCAATCATTAAAGCTGTAGAAAGATTTGCCAAAGCGATTAATCCGCAAATTACCATGACTGGTAAAAAAACTTGCAAGGCTACTTTCTTGAAATTGCCTAAATCATTTTGCAAACGTGAAAGCTGACGAGCCAAAAACATGAAAAGAGCAAGCTTGGCTAAATCTGAAGTTTGAAAAGTGATTCCAACCAAGGGCAATCTTATCCAACGCGAACCTTCGTTATAAGTGGTACCAAAACACAAAGTATAAAGTAATAAAGGTATGCTGATCGCAAATAGTAAAACAGCTATATTCGCGTATACTGTATAGTTTACTTTGTGTGCCATATATATAATTCCTATTCCTGCTAGTAGCACACCAAATTGTTTCATTAAATAAATTTCGGCATGACCTTCGTAACGTCGATATGCCAACGAACCCGTAGCACTATAAACCGCAAGTAAACTCACCAGCGTAAGTACTATGACAACACCCCATATGATGCTGTCGCCTTTAGTTCGATTTAAAATATGTTCCATGTTGGATTATTTTCTAATTTGTTTAAAGTGCTAATACAGCCTCTTTAAATTGTTCACCTCTATCTTCATAATTTCTAAATAAATCAAAACTTGCACAAGCTGGTGAAAGCAATACGCAATCTCCGGGCTCAGCATTCTCATAAGCTAATCTTACTGCTTCAATCGTATCATCAGATTCTACGATAGGAACAACCCCATTGAAAGCTTGATGAATATTTGAATTATCTTTTCCAAGACACACAATTGTTTTTACTTTTTCTTTGACTAGCTCTAATATTTCGTTATAGTTGTTTCCTTTATCTACACCACCCAATATAAGCACTACAGGCTTTTTCATACTTTCTAATGCATACCAAACACTATTCAAATTCGTAGCCTTGCTATCATTAATAAACTCCACACCGCGTATGCTTGCTACATACTCCAATCGGTGTTCAATCGCTACAAAATTCTTCAAGCACTCACGAATACTAGATGAACGTATCTCTGCAACTCTTGCAGAAACGGTTGCTGCCATTGAGTTATACTGATTATGTTTGCCTTTCAGAGAAAGCTCATTAATGTTAATACTAAAGGGTTCACCATTAATACGAATCACTAATTCGTTTTTATCTACATAGGCTCCGTCGCTGCTTAATTGTTCATTCATAGTAAAAAAAAGAATTTTGGGGGTTATTTTATTTTGTGCTAAAAATCCTGTACTTGCTTTGTCATCTTTACAAAGAATAAGCACATCATCTGCTGTTTGAAATTTTGCTATATTAAATTTTGCTTGTAAGTAATTATTGAAATCGTAGTTATACCTATCTAAATGATCGGGTGTAACGTTTGTTATAATGGCAATATCAGGGCGGAAACTTTGTATATCATCTAATTGAAAGCTACTTATTTCCATCACATACCATTCTGTTGGCTGCATAGCAATCTGCTTCGCAAAACTGTAACCGATATTGCCAACAACGGACACGTCACGTTCATCACGCTTAAACATATCGTAAATGAGACTTGTAGTGGTAGTTTTGCCATTGCTACCTGTGATACAAATAATTTTGCTCTTTCCTTTATATCGAAATGCAAACTCAATCTCACTCATGATTCGAATTCCTTGCTCACGAACTCTTTTCACGATTGCTACTTTCTCAGGAATTCCTGGACTCTTCACAATTTCCTTTGCCGCTAAAATAATTTCTTCTGTATGCTTTCCTTCTTCAAATGGAATATCATTTGAAACTAATTCTTGTCTATATTTTTCAGCAATTACACTCATATCAGAAACAAACACAGATAAGCCTTGGCTCTTTGCGAGCAATGCTGCTCCAGTGCCGCTTTCGCCGCTACCTAGAATTACTATGTCGTATTTTGTGTTCATGTATAACTTATTCTTGTTTATTGAAGTTTGAGTGTAACGATGCTTAATACGGCCAATACAATACCCATAATCCAAAATCGAATTGCAATTTTACTTTCGTGATAACCCAATTTTTGATAATGATGATGTAAAGGCGACATTAAAAAAATTCTTCTACCTTCGCCATACCTTCGCTTTGTATATTTAAAATAAGCTACTTGTATCATCACGCTTAAATTCTCTACTAAGAAAACGCCGCATATAATAGGTATCAATAATTCCTTACGAATAATGATCGCTAAAGAAGCTATAATTCCACCTAAAGCCAGACTGCCAGTATCTCCCATGAAAATTTGAGCAGGAAAACTATTATACCATAAGAAGCCAATGCAAGCACCTACAAAAGCTCCAATAAATATTGAAAGTTCATCTAGATTTGGAATGGGCATTATATTTAGATAACGTGCGAAAGTAAAATGCCCCGACACGTAAGCAAATAAAGCCAGGCAGATACCTATGATAGCACTAGTTCCAGTAGCTAAACCATCGAGCCCATCTGTTATATTAGCACCGTTAGAAACGGCGACAATAATAAAAATAACAAATAATACATAAATGAGAGGTGTTAAATACTTTACAGCACCATCACCAAACCAAGATGCCATTTTTGCATAACTCATTTCATGACTCTTAGAAAATGGAATCGTTGTTACGGCACTTTTTACTTTTGCATAAGTATGCGAAATACCTTTGTCATCCATACGAATCACACCTTCTTTCACTACAATGTCAGTAGAATTATTCATTGCACTTAACCCGCCTGTTGTTTCTCGAATGATAGTCACATTCTCGTTGTAATACATGGTTAATCCTACTATAATACCCAACCCAATTTGACCTAGTACTTTAAATCGACCTGCTAAACCTTCCTTATTCTTTTTAAATACTTTTATATAATCATCTAAGAATCCAATCAGGCCCAACCAAACTGTAGAAACGACCATGAGTAAAATATATACATTTTCAATTCTCGCAAATAGTAACGTTGGAATTAAGATGGCTCCTATGATAATAATTCCGCCCATGGTAGGGGTACCGCTTTTTTGCTTCTCGCCATCTAATCCTAAATCGCGAACCGTTTCGCCAATTTGTTTACGATGCAAATACTTGATCAAGCGTTTGCCATACACCAATGAAATAAATAATGAAAGCATAATTGCCATAGCTGCACGAAACGTTATGAAATAAAACACACCCACACCAGGCATGTTAAATTTTTCGCGTAAGAATGTAAATAAATGGTACAGCATAGTCTTTTATTTTTCTAATAATTCAAACATTTCATGTAAAATTTTTTTATCGTCAAAATCATTTTTAATCCCTTTAATTTCTTGGTACTTTTCATGTCCCTTGCCTGCAATAAGAATAATATCTCCCATTTCAGCAATGCTGCACGCCGTTTTAATGGCTTCTCGTCTATCGCTAATGGTTACGAATTTTTTGCGTTGATGAACAGGTACACCCGCTTCCATATCATGTAGAATAGTTTGGGCATCTTCACCTCGTGGATTATCAGAAGTAAAAATTACACGATCACTATGTTCACAAGCTACCAATGCCATCAAAGGACGTTTAGCTTTATCTCTCTCACCACCGCAGCCCACAATGGTAAATAGCGTTTCGTTCCCTTTCTTTAATTTATTGATTGTGGCTAACACATTCAACAAGGCATCGGGAGTATGCGCATAGTCTATAATACCTAAAATATTTTCTTTATCTGAAACTATATAATCGAATCTTCCTTCGGCCCCTTGCAGGGTGCTCAGCACTTGCATCACCAATTCTTTATCTTCTCCTAATTCGCAAGCAACACCATAAACACATAAAATATTATAGGCATTAAACTCACCTATCATTCGGCAATACACTTCTTGGTTGTTGATATTCATCACCAACCCCGTGAGCGTATTCTCTATTACTTTTCCTTTGTAATCGGCTAATGTTTTTAATGAATAAGTTTTTCGAGTGGCATCAGTATTTTGCAGCATCACTAAACCGCGTTTGTCATCTACATTGGTTAAGGCAAATGCTTTTTTAGGTAAGAAATCAAAAAAAGATTTTTTAACTCGTATATATTCATCAAATGTTTTATGATAATCTAAATGATCATGTGTAATATTTGTAAAACAAGCTCCGGTAAATTGCATACCAGCGATACGTTGTTGATGAATAGCATGTGAGCTTACTTCCATAAATATATGCGAACAACCTTCATTTAGCATTTTTTTCAATAGCCGCTGTAAACTCACAGCATCTGGAGTTGTATGAGTAGCAGGTAATACTTGATTTGCGATTTGGTTTTGCACAGTTGAAAGCAATCCACATGTATATCCCAATTTGCTAAATAATTGAAATAGCAAGGTGGCGCATGTAGTTTTACCATTCGTGCCAGTAACACCAATCACTTTCATTTCATGTGAAGGATGGTTGAAAAAATTAGCTGCCGCAAACCCTAATACATCTTGGGTGGATGCAACTTGTACATAAGTTATATGCTCTGCTAACTCTTCAGGCATTTCTTCACACAATATGCAAATAGCCCCTTGCCTAATTACTTCTTCTATGTATTGATGTCCATTTATAGCCGTGCCTTTCATCGCTATAAACATAGATTCACTAGTTATCGTACGAGAGTCTATACATAGATCTTTCACCATTATATTTACATCTCCATGTATGCGAATGGTTTTGATATTGAGCAATATATCTTGTATAGTTTTCAAGCTAGCTTAATTGTATAGTTATATGTTGACCTTTTTTATAGTATGAGCCAGGTGTAATTGATTGTGTAACCACTCTTCCTTTTCCAACAGGAATCACACGCAAGCCATTTTTTTCAAGTACATAAATTGCATCACGCAAACCCATACCGCTTACATCAGGTACCAAACTTTTGTACTCTTTCATTTCTCCAAAAGTTAATACCCCTAAACTATCTATTTGAATATTTTGTACCCAAGATGCTTGTGATGAGATACGTTTCAATTGTTTCAATTTTTGTGTCAATATATTATACTCATCTGTTTTTATACTCTTTGGGGTTAAAGGCACTTGCACTTTTTCCTCTTTGATAGGCTGATTGACATTATGTGAATTAATCGCAAATAGCCGATTTGCAACTTCTTTGAATACTGGCAATGCAATTTGACCACCGTAGTAATTATTCGACCCTTTGCGTGTTCGTAGTACAACACATATAGTGTATTGTGGATCTTCTTTAGGAAAAAATCCTACAAACGAACCATGATAAACACGATCTGTGTATTTAATTCCCTTGTCTGCAACTTGCGCGGTACCCGTCTTGCCACAAATAGTGTAATACTTATTTTTCAAATCCTTGCCGGTGCCACTTTCCACAACTTCATTCATCGTTTCCTTCAAACTAACTATAGAAGCCGAATCAAGCACTTCTTCATTTAATACGGTTGGTTCATACTTGATTACATCTTTACCATATTCTTGCACACTATTTACCAAATAAGGTTTCAATAATTTTCCATTATTCGCGATTGCATTGTAAACCATACATGTATGCATTGGCGTAATCAGCACTTGATAACCCATACCTAAATATGCCAATGAGTATCTTCCTTTGGTTACTGAGTCACGAATAAAAGTTGGATTTACTTCTCCGCTCAATCCCAAGCCTGTTTTACTGTCTAAATGTAATTCGTGCAGATTGGACCAATAGGTTCCAATTCTATCTTTATAGTTATGATGTATCAATTTTGCAAAAGCAACATTTGATGAATGCGCAAAAGCATCTTTGATAGTTAAAGTACCTAAACCTGCGTGGCTATCCCTTATGGTGTAGGGTCCAAATTTTGCACGACCCCCTTGACAATTTATTTTATCATCAATACGAATGAGTTTGTCTCGCATGAGTGAAATAAGCGAAACCAATTTGAAAGTTGAGCCTGGTTCTAAACGCTTAATCGCATAATTAAAATCTTCATAATAACTTCCATCAGCTTGACGACCTAGATTAGCCAATGCTTTAATTTTACCCGTCTTTACTTCCATTACAATGCAAGTACCAAATGTCGCTTGCTCTTTTTCGAGTTGATGCAATAAGGCATTCTCTGCCACATCCTGAATATTGACATCCAGTGTTGTAATTACGTCTCTTCCATTTTCAGGGTCAATTTCTGACCCATCAATTGGCACCCAAGTCCCCCCTGCAATTTTGCGAACAATTCTTTGTCCTTGACTGCCTTTCAAATCATTGTCGTACTGATTTTCAATACCCACATTTTGTGCATTTTGACGATAAAGTCCTATCGTTCGATTCGCGAATAAGTCAAATGGATTGATTCTTTTTGTGTGGGCATGCGCTATTAAGCCTCCTTTATATTGACCTTGTGAAAAAGGTTCCACGTTTTTCAATTCAATATATTGTGCATAGCTAGCCTTTTTCTTCAGTAAAAAATATTCGTTCTTTACCTCATACTCTTTCGCTAAAATTTCTTTGTATTCAATCCATGTTTTATCACCAAATACCTTTGCAATTTTTTTGGCTAAAGGCTCAACATATTTTTGGAAAGTGTCATGTTTGATTACGCTCCAATCAACATGTAATTCGAATTCAGGAATTGAAGAAGACAACAGACTGCCGTCTTCCGAATATATATTACCTCGTTCGGGTTGTATGACTTCTACCTTGGTATGCTTGCTATCCGCAATTCGCATTAGTTCCTTTTTCTCATAAATCTGAATGCGGGCTGCCTTAAAAATAATGGCCACACCAAACAGGCACATACCTATAAATGTGATATAAACTCTAAATCGTATGTCCTTACTTGCCTTCATAGCTTACTGTTTGATTTGTATTTTATGAGGAGGTACAAGTGTCTTTAGCAGGCCAATGTCTTTCGCGCGAATGGCTAATTCACTTTCTTTAGTAATTTTCATGAGTTGCGATTTCTCATCGATATAGCGCCATCTATCTTCCTTTAAATCCTTGGCAGTTGTATTAATTGCTCGGATCGTGTTTTCAGCTTGGTGATTGATGGTGATATAAATTAAACCCAAAGCAGTGCAGTAAAGAATGAATGGAATGTTTTGCACAATGCCACGTCGCCCGATATGATTCAGCATTTGCTTCCAATCAGGAATATTTGACAATATGTTTCTTGTATCTACTGACACGGTTTTGTTTTATATTTTTTATCAAGAATTTTAAATACTTGATACTTCTTTAATTATACTTTTTCTGCGACTCTTAGTTTAGCACTTCGTGAACGCGGATTTTTTGCTTCTTCTTCCTGACTTGGTAAAATCGGCTTTTTGGTGATGACCTTTAGACTTAATTTTTTCTTCTTTTCTTGTACACTAAAATCAACGTTGTTGCTCTCTTGAAATGTTTGGGTTTTCATCCATTGTTTCACAGGTCTGTCCTCCAAGGAATGAAATGTAATGATACAGAGTCTTGCTTGAGGACTTAGCCTATTTGTGATAGTGGATAAAAACTCATGTAATGCATGAATCTCATCATTTACCTCCATACGTAAAGCTTGAAATACTTGTGCGAGATACTTGTTAGGATTGCCATACATAACAGATTCGCACACTTGTTTAAATGTTTGAATACTTGTAAATGGAGTTTGGTTTCTACTATCAACAATTCGCTTGGCTAAAGCTTTTGCATTGGTAATTTCACCAAAATTTTCAAAGAGCATTTGCAAATTCTTTTCATGGTAGGTATTCAAAATTTTCGCAGCTGTTAAAGGATTTCTATGATCCATACGCATATCTAATGCTGCATCGAACCTGGTAGAGAAACCTCTTTCTGCTGTATCAAACTGGTACGAGCTTACTCCTAAATCTGCTAACACACCATTCAATTTTTCCAATTTGAGCATGCGTACAAATCGAGCTGCATATCTAAAATTTTCTTGTATGAAAATGATACGATTATCGTCTGGTAAATTTCGTTTTGCATCTTCATCTTGATCAAACACAATAAGTTTACCCTTGTCTCCAAGCTTTTGAAGGATGGCTTTACTATGTCCTCCGCCTCCAAAAGTTGCATCTAAGTAAA
>Ga0315903_10010145_pt1 | contig 11282 bp, 8 predicted proteins | sample LakEriMetagenome_7_FD_203524 | JGI IMG/M metagenome (GOLD analysis project Ga0315903, IMG submission 203524) | Freshwater fungal communities from buoy surface, Lake Erie, Ohio, United States - Buoy 2 MA119 | ecosystem: Environmental > Aquatic > Freshwater > Lake | place: USA: Lake Erie, Ohio... | reverse complement strand
TAACTTTGCCTCCAAAATTAAATCCAGGAATACCTATGCTGCGTAAAAAGTCTCTTCTTGCTTTTTCTTGTTTTTCAGGATCTATAGTAGGATTTGTTTGTGGAGTATTAATTGGTATGATAGTTCCACCAACTACAACTGATCCACCGCCAACAACTGGACCACTTGAGGCTGGAGGCGTTCCTTTGCCACTACTAGGCACAACCTTAGCCTTTATTGCATCAATTGCTGTTTGTGCTGCAACTGCTAACTCTCCAACATTTATAACAGATAAAGATAAATCTTTTCTCAATGCGTCTACTTTATCAATATATGTTTCTAAAGAAGTTCTAGCCTCATCAATGGATGGTGAAAGAGAACTTGCATCTCCTTTTGCACCCTTTAGAATATTTTGAAGCATTGTCTTTTTGGTTGTGTCTACTCCAGCCTTTTTAGCAAGATCAAGTGTTTCAATAGCATTATTAATTTCATCTTGTGTCATATCTAAGACTTTAAATTGTGCAGCAAACTCTTCTTTTAATAAATCAATCTTTTGTTTACGTAAACCAATAAGATTATTTTCTTCTTCTATTTCTTTTCTTGTTCTACCATTAACTTTAACCGCAGCAAGGTCTTCTTCTTTTCTTTGCTCAAGCAATTTCTTTTTATTTTCAAGTTGCGCCTTGGCTTCTTGATCTCTAATATTTTGAATTGCAGATGCTGCTCCTGCCATATCTCCACGAGAAAGCGCTTCTGCAAGAGAGAACTTTCCTTGTTGTAGTTGATTAAACTGTTCTTGTTTTCTAGATAGTTCATCTAATGATTCAAATTGTTTGTTATATGAATCTTCAATTAATTTTTCTTTTTCTGAAATTTGTGAAAGATCATAGTCATTTTTAGATTGTTGTAGTTCACTTAGATTTAATTCTTTTTCAAACTGTAAATCATAAACAAATTGTTCATATTCATATACGTCTTTTGCTCTTTCAAGTTGTTCTTTAAGAATTTGATCTTGTGGCTTAAATGCATTTTTTAAATTTTCTAATATTTTTGATTGTGCTTCTAATATATTTAATTGATCAATATATTTCTTTAATGATCCAGTATTACCTGCAATTGCTGCTGCAAGTTCTGGATTACCTATTGCATCTAAAATTGTTTCTTGTCTTAATTTACTACTACCTTGTAATTCTTTGTTTGCTGTAGCAAGGGCTTTAAATGCTTTTACTTGATTCTCTATTTGTTTTATTTCATCTTTAAGATTTTGCAAAGCAGACTTTTTGCCATCCCCAATTAAATCTTTAAACAACTTTTTAGATGCTTTAGCAGCCTCTTCTTGTAATTTTAACCATTCTTTAATACCTTTTATAGATGAAGTAGTTGCTATATTAAATGCTAGTTGTGCTTTACCCTTATCAAAAGCATTACTTACTTGTGTTAAGCCTTTTGCTGCTTCAAGATATTTTTCTAATTCTACTGTCATTCCAAATGTTGCAAGTTGTACCATTAATGCTTGATCTGTAATACTTTCAAGTCCTTTAGTCATTTCCCAAATTTTTTCATTGTCTTTGCCTAAAATATCTTTAAGCATAAATGAAGCAGCAAGTGCTCTAGTTTTTGGAGTTAAAGTATCAAATGTTTTGGCTAATGAGTTCCAAGAAGAGTTATACTGTTTAACACTAATAATTCCTTCTTTTACCATTGCAGCAATAGCATCTGCTTGTTGACCAAATATAATTGAAAAGTTTTTTATTTCTGCTTCAGTTTTTGCAGGAATTTTAAAATCATCAGGATTTCCAAGATTGTTAAATTTTCCTTTAATTGCATTCACTCTTGTGTTATAAAGATTAATTTTTTGTCGTTTTGCTTTTTCTGTAGCATCTGATGCTAAAAATTTATCAAGATCTTCTTTTGCTGCTGCAAGTTCTGCTTCATATGGAGAATCTAAAAATTTTTGATTTATATTTTTTGCTAAACTTTTTACAGATTTGTCTACTTCATCTAATGCTTGTTTTGAAAACTTCATTGATTTAAAATTAAGAATTAGATCTTTTCTTCCGCTCTCTTCTGCTATTGCTGTTAAAATTGCCCGAACTTGTTCTTCTCCAGCACCTGCTGCTCTTAACATTAAGCCTTTAGATGTTAATGCTGCCATGCCTTCTTCCTGAGTCATAGTTTTAAGCAAATTAATTTGTTTTTTATTTTGTTTTAGAAAATTATCATCATCTCTTATTTTATCAACCAAAGTTCTTTTATCGCTACGCAATGCCGTTGCATTTGGCATTTCTGAAGGACGTTTATTTGGAACAAATCCTAAAATATCTGCATAAGTTTTAATTTCTTCTTTAGTTGTTTTAGCAACTATTCCAAGTTTATTTAATTGATCACTAGCATTTTCTTGTGCTTTTTTATAACGATTAAAGGCCCAAAGAAGTCCACCAACTACTGTTGTTGCAATACCAATTGGTCCAATAAATTTTGTAAGACCTAGTGTGAGTCTACCAAGAAGAGGAAACAGTCCTTTAATTCCACCTCTTGCTGCTAATGCTCCACCGCCCCTTGATGCTGCCCCCATAGCCTCTGATGCTATTGATGCTCTTCTTGATACAACCTCTAAAAACTTTTCTCTAGTAACTAACTGAGTTACCATTTGTAATGCAAACATTGCAGAAGACAAAGCCATTACTTTTGAAGAAAGTTCTCCAACTGTTCCACCAAACATTGTTCCTACACCAGCCAAAGAAGATAGTGCCATTGATGCACCCAAAAGTTTTCCATTGTGCTGACTAATAGTGCTAGTTGTTGTTTTTGTTATTGTATTTGAATCTTTTAATGCTTCAGTATTTTTTGCTTGAGCCTCGGCATTTTTTAATGATTCTTCAGTGCTAGTTCTTAAAATTATTGGTGCTGCAACTGGTGGTATGTATGGAGCACCAGTAGCAACGGTAGAGATTGGTTGTCCAGGAGTTACATTACCAACTGTTGAAACTCCTCTTCTTCCACGTCTAGTTCCAGTAACTGCGGTATCTCCAAGATTTTCTGCAACTCTAGCAACATCATCTTGTCTACTTTGCATTCCAACTTCTAATCCACGAGCAACATCTTCACCAATTTGCATAGTTCGTCTTGATGGAGAATTGGTTTGAAGTTGATCTTCTAATCCATTAAGAACAGCATTTGCTTGTGATATTCCAGCGCCTTGAAGTCCTGGAATTTGGCCTTCTAGTGCACTTCTTAATGCTATATTTCTTCTGTAGTATGCTTCTCCAGAAGGAATCCGAAGTGGCGCATCTGGAGATTGCCTATTAAGAGTAACATTAGGCATGTCTTTTGGTTTGCCTCTTTGTGCAACTCTAACAACTTGTGGACTTATCGCATCTCCTGTAAGTGTCGCTGCTGAAACATTTTCTCTAGATGCAGATCTTAATTGACTTGTTGCAAAAACAAGTTCTGCTTTATAATCATCAAGACTATCAATAACACCAGTCTGAGAATTTCTTGTTGCTGCTCCAGTTCTAATAAGTTCTTCTTCAATTTCTAACATTCTTCTATCTACTTCAATTGATAATTCTTCTCGTGTAATATCTTTATTAGTAGAAGCAATTTGATCAGCAATAGTTTTTCTCATATTTGACAAAGCAAAAGTTACTTTATCTTGTTCAGTTACAATGTTAGATGTTGAATTAATAAAATGTTTAAGTTCTTCTAAATATTTTTCTTGCATTGGTTTTCCAGAAGGCAATTTTCCTGTTTCTATTGCTTCTCTTGCAGAAGGAAGTGCTTCATCCGCTTGGCGAAATGTTAGTGGTTCGCCAATTTTAATTTGTCTAAATGCTTCATTTCTAGCATTACCAGTTATTCTTGTTCCTATGCTTCCACCAAGCATTGCTGCTCGTTTTTCAGCCAAACTTCTTATTGTTTCAGAACTTGGTACTCCTGTTATTACTCCATCTATAACTTCTGAAAAATTTTGAATTCCTAATCTACTATCTAATGTTTCTTGTATTAAAAGCGATAATGCTCTGTCTTGCTCATTGGCAGAGGCTGATAATCTATCAAATTCTTGTATTAATAAAGAAACAGTTCTTGGTAATTCATTTGTTTCAAATCCAGTAATATGTCCAGCAACAAAAAGATTGCTTGATTGTCTTCTTGCTGGAGAAGAAACTTGTGTTGTACCTAAAACAAATCCAGGAATATTATCAGCAATGATTCCTTGTACTAAAGAACCATATTTTTTATTTTGTTCTGTAGGAATAACTGCTTCTCCTGGAGAAAGCATTGCTGGTACAACATCTCCAGCACCCTTTGGTCCAGGAACAGAAACAACACCTTTTGCATACTTCTTTTGCTGTGTAAATCCTGGAGCCATAGACATTGGATTACGTGCTGCAAAACTCATTCCTGCACGATCAGCACGTTCATAAACTCTTGCAAGATTTTCTAATGCGCCAGCCTCAATATTAAATGTTTGAATTAATTTTGCATGTGTTTGATCTAATGAGTGTGCTACTGCTGCTGCTTGAGCCTGTGCTTCTGTTAAATATTGAGTTTGCTCTGCAAGAATATTACTTTGTCCAGTTATTCTTTGAAAACCCATCCTTAAAGTTAAAAATAATTTAATAATATTTGCAATACCATTTGCTAATAAACCAAATGTCATCAAGAATACTGGACCAACTGCACCTACAACTCCAACTAAAATAGTAATTATTCTTTTTGATCTGTCTGATAAGTTATTAAATTTATCTGCAATGTTTCCAAAAAATTCAACAATTGGTGTTACTGCTTTTAAGAATTCTTCTCCTACTGGAGCAATAGAAAGTTTTAAACTTTCAACAGCAGCCTTAAATTTTGTTGATGCAGACTGTTCAATAAGTCCTAACTCATTATCTGCTGTTGCAGCAAGATCTTCCATTGATGTAGAAGCAATGCCTAATACTCTAGATGCTTGGCTTCCATCTTTAGCAATGTTTGCAAACAATGCAGAAACTCTTGCTAACTGGAATCTACCAAATAATTGTTCTAAAGCCTGTGCTCTATTTAATGGATCTAAATCGTCTAATGCCGATGCAAAAGATTGAATAGTTCCTTTAAGATTACCCTTGTTTTTTACTACAATATCTTGAATGTTTATGTTTAACTTTTCAAACATTGCTGCTGCTTGGCCAGTAGGATTAATTATTGCTGAAAGACCAGACTTTAATGCGTTTGCTCCTTCTGCAGCATTAATTCCACCTTCTTTCATTGCTGTAATAAAATAAGCAAGATCTTCTACGTTGCCACCAAGTTGTTTAATAACTGGAGCGACTCTTGGAATTGCTTCAGTAATATCATTAAGAGATGTTACAGTTTGGTTTTCTACAGCATTTAAAAAGTTAATTTTTGAGGCTAACTCATCACTTGATAAACCAAAAGCATTTTGAAGGGCTATAGTGGTTTTTAGAGCCTGTTGTCTATCAATTTCACCAAGTACAGAAAGTCTTGTTGCTTCTGTTGTTTGACGCATTAAGTCTGATCCTTGGAAACCTGCTGCTGCAGCCTCTGCTGCTAACCCCATAGTTTCTGAAACTGCAACGCCATATCTTGTAAATACTCTTCCTAATTCTTTTACGTCATCAAGCGCTCTTTGAGTTTCTGCTGCTGGAGTAAATAAATCTCCATAAACTTTTTTAAACTTTAATGCCTGTGCTTCCATATCCATAAATACTTTAGAAGCAGTTGAACCAAGAAGAGTGAGTGGGATTGTAAAACCAACCATAAGTTGGCGACCAGCCCATTGAGTATTTTTACCAAAATTAAGAAGGTTTGTTGAGCCTTGCTTCATTAATTGATTAAATAATGCTTGTTTTTGTGCAGTTAAAGCAACTTGTGTTGCATGATCTTTCATGTCTAATGTAAGAGGTCTTACAGCAATAGACTGAAGAGCGCCATTGGCATCTCTACCTAATTTAATATATTGTGTTTGTAATGTTTTTACACGTTCTTCTGCTACCCTACTAACTGTTTCAAACTCAGAACTAAATGCTTTTCCAAATGTTTTTGTAGATGCAGCAGCATACCTAAAGTATTCACGCATTGAAAATTTATTACGTTCTAAAGAATCAGTAAAAGATTCTGCACTTGTTTTGATTCTTGTTAAAGATGCAGCAAATTTTCCAGTTGCATTAATATCATCAATTAATGATTTTTGAAGATCTTTTTGTGCTAAAGCAGCAGCAGAAGTAGATTTTGTTACATTGGTATGAAAGAGCGATATCTGTCTTTGTAACTCTTTAAGTTGCGCTAAAGCAGCAGACGTATCAATACTAACGGAAATATTAGCATTGGCATCGCTCATTCATTACACCACCTATTTATTTTTATTATGCTCGAATAGTTGAAGCAAGAACATCTGAGGCTTCATTTAGTTTAACGCCAGATGCTGCTTCTACAATTTTGTAAACTGTTGGAAGATCAAGCAAGTCTTCCAACTTATCTGAATCCTTGGCAAGTTCAGGCTTATACTGTTCCATTGCAATTGCAACGCAGTCAAGAAGCAAACTCATTGACTTGTCGTTATCAGTTGCTACATCAGCAATTCCCTCAAACTTCTTCATAAAAGGTCTTAGAAGTGAGATTTTTAGTGGTCTTACTTCAATTGTTGTTCCATCAATAAGGGTAACTACATTTTCCTTATTATCTGTTTTAGCCATATTTTTCCTCCTGTTTGGTTAATACAATTATAGCATAAACACTTTAATTTTGTGTTAAATCTTCGTAATCTAAACCCATCCCAATGCCAAATCCAGCCTTTACAGCATTTGGACCCTGTAAAGATAATACATCATTTCCATCACTTGTTTTACCTTTACTAAATACTCTAGCCTTTAAATTTTCCCATTCATTTTGTTTATTTGCACTCTTGTCTATATCAACACCCTGTATTGCTGCTAAAAACTTTTTTTCTTCATAGTCAAGTTCTCTTTTTGATCCAATAACAGCCATTAATTCTGGTATGGAAAGACTGTTTTCTAATTCTTCATAATTTTTCCAAATACCCAACATAAATACTTCTGATTCTAGTTTTGCCAAATCAAGATCAGACCAAGTTTCTCCTTTTTCTTCAGTTTGTTTTTTAACAGATTCTTCTTTATTTTCATTAACTTTAATTCCTGCTGCTGCTTCAATAATTTCATATAAAATATGCATATCAATATAATCTTCAATATCTTCAGATATTTCTGGTATATATTGTTTCATTGCAATTTTAGTACATTCTGCTAAAATTGCTATTGATTGTTCATCATTTTCAACATATTGCATAAGACCAAACTTATCCATAAATTCTCTTAAAAATACAATTTTTAATGGTGAGGCAGTAAACGTTTTACCATCTAATAATGTAATATTTTTTGTTGAATAAATTTCTGTAGCCATTGTTTAATAATTCTAGCATAAAAGGACAAAGCCCACCTACAAAAGATGGGCTTTATCAATCAGTTAAGATTAGGATGCAGTGTGAGTGCGATCAACAATCTTGCCGTATGTTGCTGTCAAGTCATCTGGAAGAAGACGGAAAGAAACTTCAAACATTGAAGCCTCATCACGCTTAGCAGATACTGTAACATTTTCAATGGAAAGAGCACGATACGCAACGTATACACGCTCAACATTTCCAGAATCTTCACAGTCACCAGTTCCTGGACCTACTGCAACGATACCACGCTCAACTGGGCATTCTCCAATGTCTCCTGCGGAGAGATTAAGAACGCGACCATTTGATGTGCTCTTAGAGCCTGTAAGGTCTGAATCCTGGCCTGCGGTAGCAAGAAGAAGGTTTTCAAGAGTTGCCTCTGCAAATGTAGTAGCAAGATTTACTTGCATTCCTTGCTTGTAGAGTTTTGCAACGTCAAGAACCTGGTCAACCTGAACCTCACCAAAATCTGGTTGGAATTGAAGTTCAATACCGTTCATTGTATAACCAACGTTTGTGTAATCTGGATCTGCTGAAAGAGTAGACTTATAAGATTCAGTGCTTACAAACGATGGAATAGCGTTAGTGGTGGTATTGAGTGTAGCATCAGCAACGAATAGCGCTGCTGCACCTACGATAATGTTAGTGGACGTACCACGAGAATATGCTGGCATATTTAATTCACCTCTTTTTAGTTTTGTATTAAGTTATAGTGGCAAACAAGGCGATGTTTCCTCTAAAGCCAGTATACCACCGTTTATAGGTAGTTAATATTGGGGTCTGGGATATCTTCGTTGACTACTTTTTCTTGATTTATCATATGATAATCATACTCAATAATAAACTTATTCAAAGTAAGACCTCTTAAGGCAGCCAACTGTGTTAAATCTCTAACCTCTTCTAATTGATATACTTTAATATCATGGAAGTATACGTTATGTACAATTGGCACTGCTAAATCTCTTATTGGATTACTACCGTTTTGTTTTGCCATACACCATCTATTTAGATCTTCAGCAGCAGCATCTGATCTGTCTAAAAGTTGAGAAATAATAATTCCTGCATCTATAATCTTGCTTGGAACAGCATAAACATAATATAATAACTGCTCACACTTCATAGGGTAAAAAGCATTACGTCTAAATCTTAAAAGTCTGTCATATTGAATAGCAATATCCCATTCCGTTGGTAATGGATTTCCATCTTCATCAAATTGTTGTGGAATGTCTACTCTATTTTTTGTTAGATCATCTATTGCATTTGGGCTACTTGGAATTGTAAGAACACTAAACCCATATTTATTAAGTTCTTGCTTAATATATTCATTAATCCAAATTGGTGGATATGGAAGGTCTCTAATGTCTTTCATATTAGTATTCTACCCCAATTGTTGCATTAGCCATCCAACTATATCCAGCCTGAATACCTTTTGATTTTCCTATCTTAGAGCCAGACTTAAAATTAGTTTTATATGCTACTGGATTACTTAAATATTCTAATATACCACTTGCTCTTAAAAAAGACTGTTTGAAATAGTTTTTAAAAAATGAATCAAATGTTCTTTCATATGCGCCTTGAACACTCTCTCCACCTGGATTTTGTACTCTAACTGGATTTGGAGTAAACACTTCTTCTCCATTATCTTCAAATGATAATACTTTTGCTACAACTGGTTTTATTACAACTGGAATTCCATTTTCCATAATTCTAGCCTTATCATAAAACGGTACATTAGATCCATCTTTAATTGATCTAGATTGACTAAAAGTTGAGTTAAATGATAAACCATTTCCAGTAATTGTATAATAAATATTGTATAACCTTGCTTCTGGACTTCCAGTTTCATGCCATTCATAAATATGATGTAATGCACCTGGACTCATTTTAGCCTGAACATCTATATATCGTTTAAGTGCTTCTATAGTTCCTTGTCCAAGATTTTTTAAAAATTGATCTTTACCTTTTTTAGTTCCGTCTAAAAAACCATATGAATAATCAACAATATTATTCATTGTTTTTTCAAATTGTTTTAAATTAAATTTAGTAGAAACTGCAACCATTAATCATCAACGCCTTGATTTTCTGCTCTTCTTACTAATATTTTATAATATTCAATATTTCCAAATGGACCAGTAAATGGTTCTAGGGTTGCAATTTCATATATTGTTCCACGATTTTCTCTTGCTCCTGAAGTTTCTTTGTATATTAATTCTCCAGAACAATTACGAACATTTGTAATTAAAACATTGGTTACAGAGTTATTAGTTCCATCTTTACCAATACGTATATCATTTTTAACTCTACCAAGCAACATATTTTCATATTGAACAAATACTTTTGGTTTTACTTCTTCTTCAAATGCTGAACCTACTGGAGCAAGGTTTATTACGATAGTTCTATCAAATCCCCAGTCTTTTTTTACTTGTCCATATATATCTTGATTAACTATTGGATGATATATGTCTGCAATCATCGGATACATAAAATCTATTTCGTTGCATGACATTACAATACTCCAGGAACAATGATGCTACCCGAATATCTTTCAAGAATCTTATCAACAATTAAATTTCCAGTACCAGCAAATAAGGTTTTATCAAACTGAATTCTAAACTGATCTGTATTATATGCAGAAGCATATCTCTTAAAATAATCTAACTTTCCACATTTAATGTCATCCATAAGCATTAATGTTGCTTCTTTAATATCTAATGGAACCACCTTATATCCTGCTTCTACAATAAATGTATAGTCTGAACTTTTAGAAAAAGTATTTCCCCAACCAATTGGACCTAACCAATCTGATTGTGCTGTAGGCAGCATTAATGGTGCTTGATCTGCTCTATTATATGCTCCAGTAATTTCTTGAATAATTGCAGTATTATTATCGCTTAGTTTGTAAGTTACTCCAAAAATTGCTGGCTCTTCTAATGATGAATCATACCAAAGTTCGTTATTTTGATAAACTTTTAAGACTTTACGAGTTCTTGGTTTTACTGGTGCATAGTCTGTATTAAGACCTATATGCTCAATAGTTTCAGTTGTATAATAAAATCCACCAGTAATAGAATCAATAATTAATCTAGCGGTTAATTCTCTTTGTGTTACCTCTGCTATTTCTGACGCTGTAGTTGCAAGACTTGATGGATCAACGTATGGTCTTGTAATATCAAGCATATCCTCAACAACTATATCTCCATCAGAATCTTGAATTTTTAAAGCATAAACTTTATCATATAGGTGCCAATCATCTGTTTCAAATGTATAGTTTAACTTTTTACCTGCAGTAGAAGTTATTGTTTCTTCTAACAAAACAACACTTGTTTCTTCGTCTTCAATAATCAAATCATAAGATGTAGACGCTGTTGGAACATCATAGGAAATGCTTAATGGATAGGGTGGAAGACGAAGTATTTTCATTTATCTTTGCCGTAATATTTTGCTAATTCAACGGCACTAACCTCTCTTACGGCTTTAGATTGCAAAAACATATCTAGATTTTCTTTTTTAATTACAGAAAATCCCTTGTCAATATGACCATATCCTTCAAAATATAGGTTTTTGTCAGAGTAAATGACTGTTTGATCAATCGCATCTTTTTGTGGATTTGATACTGTTGCTTTCTTTACTGGTGGCATTGTTGCTCCTTTTATTTACCATCTTATTATAACAGATTGTTAAAAAGGGCAGAGGACGAATCCCCTGCCCAGTTTAACTGCTTTAATGATTAGGAAGCAGCAATGTCCTTATAGGCAATTGCATCTTCTTCTTCAATCTGGATACCGAAACGGACAAATACTGTATATTCGATAGTATCTTTCTTTGGTTGATACTGACGATTAACAGT
>Ga0315903_10010143_pt1 | contig 11284 bp, 9 predicted proteins | sample LakEriMetagenome_7_FD_203524 | JGI IMG/M metagenome (GOLD analysis project Ga0315903, IMG submission 203524) | Freshwater fungal communities from buoy surface, Lake Erie, Ohio, United States - Buoy 2 MA119 | ecosystem: Environmental > Aquatic > Freshwater > Lake | place: USA: Lake Erie, Ohio... | reverse complement strand
CACGATGCGCGAGGCGGCCTCGCGGCGCATCTCCTGCGCCTCGTTGATCGCGTCCTCGAGCGCCTGCTTGACGGCGTCGGGGAACTTCTCGACCGCCTCGGCGAGGTCTTTGGCGTCGATCTCGAAGCCGAGCGGCAGCACGCCGCCCGGGGTCATGAGCTGCGTCTGGCCGAGCCAGAGGATGGGGCGCGACGCGTCGGGCGAACCGTCGGCGAGCACCGGCACCATGCGGCGCAGCGTGCCGGCGCGACGGTCGGTGTAGACCTCCTCGCGGCAGAGGGAGGCGGTGTCGATCTTGATCTCGGGCAGACCCATGTCCTGCGTGCTCATGCTTCAGCTCCTGGCGAGTGATTCTTTGACGCTGTCGATCGTGGCGGGGGCACCGTGCTGGCGGATGATAGCCTTGCGGCGGAAGAACCGCGTGTAGCCCGCGGGCCCCATGCGCGAACCGCCGAGGCCCGACAGCTTGAAGGAGTTCTTCTCGGCCTCATGGCACATCGCGGTCAGCGAGCCGTCGTTGAGGCTGATGCCGCCGGCGTCGAGCCGCCGGCCGATGGCCTCCGCCTCCTCGAGCGTGCCGGCGATGACGCCCGCGGACAGGCCGTACACGCCGTCGTTGGCGAGCGCGACGGCCTCGTCGACGGTGTCGTAGGCCATCACCGGGATCACGGGACCGAAGGTCTCCTCGGTCATCACGGTCATGCGGTGGTCGACATCGACCAGCACCGTGGGGCGCAGCCACTTGCCGCCGTGGTCGAGGATCTCGCCGCCGCAGAGCACCCGCGCGCCCTTGGCGCGGGCATCGGCGAGCTGCGCGGCGACGATGTCGGCCTGCTTGCCGAAGATGAACGGGCCGATGGTGCCCTCGTGGATGTCCGGCCAATTGATGTCGACCGCGCGCGCCTTCTCGACGAGGCGCTCGATGAAGGGCGCGGCGATGCGCCGGTCGACATAGATGCGTTCGAGGCTCTGGCAGGCCTGACCGGTGGCGAGGCAGGTGGCGCGGAGCGCGACATCGGTGGCGCGTTCGAGGTCGGCGCTCGCGGTGATGATCAGCGGATCCTTGCCGCCCAACTCGAGGAACGCCGGCACGAAATGCCGCGCCGCGGCCTCGGCGACCTTGCGGCCCGTCGCGACGCTGCCCGTGAAGCACACGGCATCGACGGCCTCGACGAGACGCTCGCCGGTCTCGCGCCCGCCCGGCTGCACATGGAGCACGGCGGCGAGCTCCGGCACCGCGGCGATGCTCTGCATCGCGGGGACGGCGAAGCGCGGCGTCACCTCGCTCGGCTTGACGAACACCGCGCAGCCGGCGAGCAGCGCCGGGATGGCGTCGATGAAGCACAGCGACACCGGGAAGTTCCACGGACTGATGACGCCGACGAGCGGGTACGGCACGTACTGCGAGCGGTAGGAGATGTGCGGCAGCGCAGCGGAGCGGACGTCCTCCTCCTGCGCCAGCGTCGGCGCGAGCCGGCTCCAGCGGTCGATGGTCGGCGGCAGGCCCATCACCTCGATGCGCGAGATGAGATGCCGTCCGGTGTCCCGCGTGAGCGCGTCGACGATGTCCGGCTGGCGCCGGATCCACTCCGCACGCCAGCGCGCGAGCACCTCGATGCGGTGGGCGAGCGGCGCCGCGGCCCAGGCCGGCTGTGCGGCGCGCAGCCGCGCGAGCGTCGCGGCGAGTTCGGGACCCGAGGGCGCATCGAAACGGTGGTCGACCGCGCCGGTGCGCGGGTCGACGACGTCGTAGCGGACGGGGCCCTGCGCGGCGCGGTCCATGGGCCTAGCCTGCAGCGGCCGCGCGCCGCGGGGAGGTCTCCCGCTGCAACGCTTCGATGAACGGTCGGTCGGCCTCGAGGATGTCCTCGGCGTCGAGCGCCGCCGGCGCCACCCACTTCAGACGCTGCCCGTCGAGGGGCTGCACGGCGCCGGTGAAACCGCGCACCTCGTAGCAGCGCAGCTCGATGCAGCGGTCGGGGTAGTGGTGGCGCAGCGTGATGAGATGCCGCGGCGTCCGCGCGTCGTGCGCGAGGTCGACGCCGAGCTCTTCGCGCAGCTCGCGCGCCAGCGCCTCGAGATCGGACTCACCCGCGACGATCTTGCCGCCGGGGAACTCCCAGCGCCCGGCGAGCGGCTTGCCGGCGGGACGCTCGGCGATCAGCACAGCGCCGCTGACGTCGATCAACGCGGCGGCCACCACGGGCACGACCGGCAGCGCCGACGCGACGGGCGACGGCGATGCCGCAGCGCTCGTCATTCGAGCTGCCCGTGGCACTGCTTGTACTTCTTGCCCGAGCCGCAGGGGCAGGCCTCGTTGCGGCCGACCTTGCGGTCGCCACGCACGAACGGCGCATCGGGGCCGGACGCCGCGGTCTCGTCGCCGAGCCCGCCGAGACCGGGCATCGCGCCCGCCGCCGCGCCGAGCGACGCACCGGCCGACGCCGCGCCGGCGACGCCCGCCGCCGCGCCCGCGCCTTCCGCCGGCGCCGCGGCCGTGAGCGCCGACTGCGCCTCCGCGTGCTGAGCCTGCAGCGCCGCGAGCAGGCGCCGCTGGCGCTCCTCTTCCTCGCGTTGCAGGTCGGCCTCGCTGCGCACCTCGATGCGCGCGAGCACCGAGGCGGTGTCGAACTTGACGCGTTCGAGCATCGCGCCGAACAGCTCGTAGGCCTCGCGCTTGTACTCGTAGCGGTAGTCCTTCTGCGCGTAGCTGCGCAGGTGGATGCCCTGCCGCAGGTAGTCCATCGCCGCGAGGTGCTCGCGCCAGTGCTGGTCGAGCGTGCGCAGCATGATGTCCTTCTCGAGGTGCTGCGCGAGCTCGGGCCCGAAGCGCGCGGTCTTGGCCTCGTAGGCCTGCGCCACGGCATCGAGCACGCGTTCGCGCAGCGTCTGCTCGGCGAGCTCGGGCTCGGCGGCGAGCCACGCGCGCGGGTCGAGATCGACGAGGAAATCCTTGCGCAGCGCTTCGCTGAGGCCCTCGAGGTCCCAGTCCTCGTGCGGGACGTTGCGCGGCAGGTGCTCGTCGAGCATCCGGCCGACGACATCGGCCTGGATGCCGCGCACCGCGGCGCCGAGGTCCGTGGCGCCCATGATCTCGGTGCGCTGCTGGTAGATGACCTTGCGCTGGTCGTTGGCGACGTCGTCGAACAGCAGCAGCTGCTTGCGGATGTCGAAGTTGTGGGCCTCGACCTTGCGCTGCGCGGTCTCGATGCGGCGCGTGAGCATGCGGCTCTCGATGACCTCGCCTTCGCGCATGCCGGCGGCCGACAGCAGCCGCTTGGTGAAGTTCGGGTCGCCGAAGATGCGCATCAGGTTGTCTTCCATCGACAGATGGAAGCGCGTGGAGCCCGGGTCGCCCTGACGGCCGGAGCGGCCGCGCAGCTGGTTGTCGATGCGGCGGGACTCGTGGCGCTCGGTGCCGACGATGTGCAGGCCGCCGGCGGCGACCACGGCGTCATGCCGCTCGCGCCAGGCGGCGCGCACGGCCTCGCGCGCCGCGTCGTCGGTCTCGGGGGGCAGCGCGGCGAGCTCCGCCTCGAGGTTGCCGCCGAGCACGATGTCGGTGCCGCGGCCGGCCATGTTGGTGGCGATGGTGACCGCGCCCGGTCGACCGGCCTGCGCGATGACATGCGCCTCGCGCTCGTGCTGCTTGGCGTTCAGCACCTCGTGGGCGACGCCTTCCTTCTGCAGGATGCCCGAGATGAGCTCGGAGCTCTCGATCGACGCGGTGCCGACCAGCACCGGCTGCTTGCGCTCGACGCAGTCGCGGATGTCGTCGATGACCGCCTTGAACTTGTCCTCCTGCGTCAGATAGACGAGGTCCGGCAGGTCCTTGCGCACCATCGGCTTGTGGGTCGGGATGACCATCACCTCGAGGCCGTAGATCTGCATGAACTCCGGCGCCTCGGTGTCGGCGGTGCCGGTCATGCCGGAGAGCTTCTTGTAGAGGCGGAAGTAGTTCTGGAAGGTGATGGACGCGATGGTCTGGTTCTCTTCGCGGACCCGCACGCCTTCCTTGGCCTCGACGGCCTGGTGCAGGCCCTCGGACCAGCGACGGCCCGGCATGGTGCGGCCGGTGAACTCGTCGACGATCACCACCTCGCCGTTGCGCACGATGTACTCGACGTCGCGGCGGTACAGCGAGTGCGCGCGCAGCGCGGCGTTGAGGTGGTGCATCAGGCGGATGTTCGACGGATCGTAGAGGCTCTCGCCCTCGCGCAGCAGCCCGCCCTTGATCATCAGCTCCTCGACGCGCTCGTGGCCGGCCTCGGTGAGATGCACCTGGCGCTGCTTCTCGTCGACCATGAAGTCGCCGTCCGGCTCGGGCTCGTCGGCCTTCGGCGCCGGACCCTCGGCACGGCTGAGGCGCGGCACCAGCCGGTTGATCGCGACGTAGGTGTCGGTGCTCTCCTCGGCGGGACCCGAGATGATGAGCGGCGTGCGCGCCTCGTCGATGAGGATGGAGTCGACCTCGTCGACGATGGCGAACGACAGCGCGCGCTGCACGCGGTCCTCGAGCCGGAAGGCGAGGTTGTCGCGCAGGTAGTCGAAGCCGAACTCGTTGTTGGTGCCGTAGGTGATGTCGCAGGCGTAGGCGGCCCGCTTCTCGTCGGAGGACTGGCCGTTGCGGATCACGCCGACGGTCAGACCGAGGAACCGGTAGACCGGGCCCATCCAGTCGGCGTCGCGCTGCGCGAGGTATTCGTTGACGGTGACGACGTGCACGCCCTCGCCGGTGAGGGCGTTGAGGTAGGCGGGCAGCGTCGCCATGAGCGTCTTGCCCTCACCGGTGCGCATCTCGGCGATGCGGCCGCGGTGCAGCGCGGCACCGCCGATGAGCTGGACGTCGAAGTGGCGCATGCCGAGGGTGCGGCGCGCGGCCTCGCGCACCACCGCGAACGCCTCGGGCATGAGCGTCTCGAGCGTCTCGCCGGCGGCGAGCCGGGCGCGGAACTCGGCGGTCTTGGCGCCCAGCGCCTCGTCGGAAAGCGCCTGCAGCGCGGACTCGAAGGCGGCTGCCGACTTGACCTCGCGGGACGAGGCCTTGACCAGTCGATCGTTGCGGCTGCCGAACAGCTTGGTGAGAAGGTTGAGCACGCGGGGGGAGACCTTGCGGAAAGGGCCGATATTCTACGGGGAGATGGGGGTGCCGCGCAGGATTGCAAGGCGGCGGCCGTCAGGCCCCGGCCGGACAGGGCCGGTGCCGACACCGCGTCGCGGGTGGGGACGGCCTCAGCCGTCGATCCACCTCAGCCGTCGATGTACGACAGCGGGTTGACCGGGCGACCGCCGCGCAGCACCTCGAAGTGCACGTGCGGGCCCGTGGACCGGCCCGTGGAACCCATCTCGGCGATGCGTTGGCCGCGGGTGACCGTGTCACCGACCTTCACGAGGTTCTTGCGGTTGTGGCCGTAACGGGTGACGTAACCGTCGCCGTGGGTGACGTCGACCACCCAGCCATAGCCGTCCTTGACGCCGGAGAAGGTCACCACACCCGCACCGACGGCGACGACCGGATCGCCGTGGTTGCCCGCGAAATCGACGCCGCGATGCAGCGTGGAGACCCCGGTGAAGGGGTCCTGGCGGTAACCGAAACCCGAGGACAGGAAGCCGCGCTCGACCGGGCGGCCCTCGGGCAGGATCTGCGCGCGCAGCTCGCGCTGCAGCAGGATCGACTCGAGCGCGTTCAGCTGCGAATCGCGCTGCGCGAGACGGCCCTCGACGTCGTCGATGAGACGTGAGATGTCCGGCGCCTGCGCCGGGACGCCCTCGGACTCGGGACCGCCGCTGCCGGGCGAGATGCCGAAGTCGAACTCGCGCGAGTCGAGGTCGGCGAGCTCGGCGACGCGCCGGCCGAGCGCATCGAGACGGACCACGTGTGCGTTGACCTGACCGATGCGCGCGGAGAGCACATCGACGCGCTCCTGCAGCTGGCGACGCAGTTCGGCGAGCTCCTGCTTCTGGACCAGCGCGGCGCGCGCGAGGGCGGCGGGGCTGCCGTCGCCGAACTGCGCGCGCTGACCGAGCGTGACGCCCGCCATGAACACGCTGCCGAACAGCACCAACGAGGCGACAGCGCCCAACCCGAGCACGACGGGGCTCGCGAGGTCGATGCGCGCGACGCCCGAGGCACGCCGCCAGAGCAGCGACAGGCTCACGCCCGCGACTCCGACGCCGACACCCGGCGCGACACGATGCTCGCCGTCGTGGAAGATGGCATAGTCCCCCCGGCAGATTCCCGGGCGCCTCCGACGGCAAGCCGACCGAGAGACGCAAGAGGCGCGACTATGCCCAAACCACCCCCCCGATACAACCCGCGCCACGTGACGGCCGCCGGCAGCCCGTCCAGCCGGGTCAAAAAACCCATCGGGATCAAGGACTTGTTGGGACGTTCTGCGCCTTTGCAGCAGGCCATCGCCCGACAGGCAGACCGTGGGACCTTCTGGCGGGGCTTCTTCGCGGCACGGCTTGCCCCGGACCTCGCCGGCCAGATCACCCAGATCGTGGAGCGCGACGGGGCGCTCAGCGTCTACGCCGCGTCGGCCGCCTGGTCAGCGCGGCTGCGCTTCGCGCTCGCGGAACATTGGCCGGCGGCGCAGCAGGCGGCGCCGGGGCTCAAGCGGTGGTCGGTGCGGGTTCAGCCTGCGGCGGCGAGCACGGGCGCGCCCACGTAGGAGATCGGCGCGTCCTCGGGACGCTCGAACACCACCGCTTCCCAGGCCGCTTCGTCGGCGAGCAGCGTGCGCAAGAGCCGGTTGTTGAGGCCGTGCCCCGACTTGAACCCGCTGAACTCGCCGATCAGGCTGTAGCCGAGCAGGTACAGGTCGCCGATCGCGTCGAGGATCTTGTGCTTCACGAACTCGTCCTCGTAGCGCAGCCCGCCCTCGTTCAGGACCTTCGAGTCGTCGAGCACGATGGCGTTGTCGAGGTTGCCGCCGAGCGCGAGGTTGCGCGCGCGCATGCTCTCGAGGTCGCGCATGAAGCCGAAGGTGCGGGCGCGGCTGATCTCCTTGAGGAAGGAGGTCGTCGAGAAATCCATGGTGGCGCGCTGCGCGCGACGCTTGAAGATCGGGTGGTTGAACTCGATCTCGAAGTTCACCTTGAAGCCGTCGAAGGGGTCGAACTGCGCCCACTTGTCGCCGTCCTCGACGCGCACCGTCTTGCGGATGCGGATGAAGCGCTTGGGGCTGCGCTGCTGCTCGATGCCCGCCGACTGCAGCAGGAACACGAAGGGGCCCGCGCTGCCGTCCATGATCGGCACCTCCGGCGCGCTGACCTCGACGAGGGCGTTGTCGATGCCGAGACCGGCGAAGGCCGACAGCAGGTGCTCGACGGTGGAGACCTTCACGTCACCCTTGGTGAGCACGGTGCCGAGCATGGTTTCGCCGACGTTCTCGGCGCGCGCCGGGATGTCGACCGGGGTCGGCAGATCGGTGCGGCGGAACACGATGCCGGTGTCGGGTGCCGCCGGGCGCACCGTCATCAGGATCTTCTTGCCGGTGTGCAGACCGACGCCCGAGGCGCGGATGATGTTCTTGAGAGTGCGCTGACCGACCATGAAGCCCCCGGGCCGGTCCGGCGCCCGCAGGTCGCGGGACGCCGGCCATCGCCGAAGCCGGGAATGTTACCCGAAAGTGACCGAGCCGGCGGCCTGCCGGCCGGTCGGCCGCGCCGTCAGTCGGCCTGACGGCGCAGGAAGGTCGGGATGTCGAGGATCTCTTCCGCCGAGTCGTCGTGCCGCAGACCGTCGCCCGCCGCCGCCGCGAGCCGGTTGATCGCCGGCTCCTCGAAGCGCGAGTAGTCGCCCGTCGCCACGGTCGCGGCAGTCTTCAGCGCCGCGCTGCGCAGACCGCCCGTGCCGAGCGCAGGGCGCAGGCCGGACGACGCGCCGAAACCGGCACCGCGCACGGGCGCCGTCGCCGCGCCCGCACCCACGGCGGGCGTCGCCGCGCGGGCGACCGCAGGCTGCTGCACGACCGCCGCCTGGGGACGGCCGAGACCCGTGGCGACCACCGTGACGCGCAGCTCGCCGCTGAGCTCGGGGTCGATGACGGTGCCGACCACCACGGTCGCGTCGTCGGAGGCGAACTCGCGGACGATGTTGCCGACCTCTTCGAACTCGCCGATGGCGAGGTCCATGCCGGCGGTGACGTTGACGAGGATGCCGCGCGCGCCCGCGAGGTTGACGTCCTCGAGCAGCGGCGAGGAGACGGCCATCTGCGCGGCGACGCGCGCCCGGTCCTCGCCCGTGCCGATGCCCGAACCCATCATCGCCATGCCGGTCTCGCCCATGACGGTGCGGACGTCGGCGAAGTCGACGTTGATGAGGCCGGGACGGGTGATGAGGTCGGCGATGCCCTGCACCGCGCCCTGCAGCACGCCGTTCACGCTCTTGAAGGCGTCGAGCAGCGTGGTCTTGGGGCCGAGCACCGTCAGCAGCTTCTGGTTCGGGATGGTGATGAGGGAGTCGACGTTGCGGGCGAGCTCCTGCATGCCCTGCTCGGCGACCGCGGCGCGCTTGCCGCCTTCCATGTTGAACGGGCGGGTGACCACCGCGACCGTCAGGATGCCGAGCTCCCGCGCGAGCTGCGCGACCACCGGCGCGGCGCCGGTGCCGGTGCCGCCGCCCATGCCGGCCGTGAGGAACAGCATGTCGCAGCCCTCGATGAGCTGGATGATGCGGTCGCGGTCCTCCATGGCGGCCTGACGGCCGACCTCAGGGTTGGCGCCCGCGCCGAGGCCCTTGGTGATGCCCGAGCCGATCTGCAGCGTGGTCTTGACCTCGGAGTGCTTGAGCGCCTGCGCATCGGTGTTGATGCACATGAACTCCACGCCGTCGATGCCGCTGCGCACCATGTGCGACACGGCGTTGCCGCCGCCGCCCCCGATGCCCAATACCTTGATGACCGCGCTCTGCGTGTAAGCGTCCATCAGTTCGAACATGGCGAGTGCTCCTCAGGTTTCGAGAATTGTAATGAATCAGAAGTTGCCTTGAAACCAATTTTTCATCCGCTCGAGCGTCGTGCGCGCTCCGGCGAGTCCGCCGCCGCGCCGTCCCGGCGTCATGTGCTCGCGCGCATGCAGCAGCAGACCGACGCCGGTCGAGTGGATGGGGTTGCTGGTGACGTCCGAAAGGCCGCGCACGCCGCCCGGCATGCCGAGCCGCACCGGCTTGCCGAGCACCTCCTCGGCGAGCTCGACCGCGCCTTCCATCTTGGCGCTGCCGCCCGTGAGGACGATGCCGGCCGCGATCGCCTCGTCGAAGCCGCTGTGCTTCAGTTCGTGCGCGACCAGCCCGAAGAGCTCGGCGTAGCGCATCTGCACCACCTCGGCCAGCGTCTGGCGCGCGAGCCGTCGGGCCGGCCGGTCGCCGACGCCCGGCACCTCGATGGTCTCCTCGGCGCGCGCCAGCTGCGACAGCGCGCAGGCGTACCGCAGCTTGATCTCCTCGGCGTTCGGGCTCGGGGTGCGCATCGCCACGGCGATGTCGTTGGTGACCTGGTCGCCGGCGATGGGGATCACCGCCGTATGGCGGATCGCCCCATGGGTGAACACCGCGATGTCGGTGGTGCCGCCGCCGATGTCGATCAGGCAGACCCCGAGGTCCTTCTCGTCCTCGGTCAGGGTGGCGTGGCTGGAGGCGAGCTGCTCGAGGACGATGTCGTCGACGGCCAGGCCGCAGCGCTGGATGCACTTCTCGATGTTCTGGGCCGCGCTCTCGGCGCCGGTCACGATGTGCACCTTGGCCTCGAGCCGCACGCCCGACATGCCGATCGGGGCGCGCACGCCCTCCTGGCCGTCGATGATGAACTCCTGCGGCAGCACATGCAGGATCTTCTGGTCGGCGGGGATCGCCACCGCCTTGGCCGCGTCGATGACATGCTCGATGTCCGACTGCTGGACCTCCTTGTCGCGGATCGCCACCACGCCGTGGGAGTTCAGGCTGCGCACATGGCTGCCGGCGATGCCGGCGTACACCGAGCGGATCTCGCAGCCGGCCATCAGCTCGGCCTCCTCGACCGCGCGCTGGATCGACTGCACCGTCGACTCGATGTCCACCACCATGCCGCGCTTGAGGCCGCGCGAGGGCTGGGAGCCGATGCCGATCACCTCGATGGTCCCGTCCGCGCCCACCTCGCCCACCAGCGCCACCACCTTGGAGGTGCCGATGTCGAGCCCCACGATCAGCTGCCGTTCGATCTTCTTGGCCATATGTCTCGCTCAACCCTCAGGGGCGTCGTCGCCCTCATCCAACGCGGCCATGCGGGTGCCGTTGCGCCAACCGGCCGCGAACCCGTTCGAATAGCGCATGTCGACGTAGGCGAGCTCCGCGCCGCGCTGCACCACGAGGCGCAGCGCCGCCGCGACGAAGCGCTCGAAGCGCTCGTCGACGTCGCGACGGCCGAGGCGGATGCGCACGCCGTTGGCGAGGTCGATCTCCCAGGCGCCGCGCGCGTCGAGCCGCAGCGCCGTCAGCCGCACACCGCCCTCGGCCAGCCGGCCCTGGATGGCGAGATAGCGCCGCGCCACCGTCCCCTCGCTGCCCGCAGGGCCGGAGAGCCGCGGCAGTTCGGGCGGCAGGAAGCGCGCGCCGGTCAGGAACAGTTCGCCGCGCGCGTTGAGCAGGCCGTCCGCGCCCCAGCGCGCGGCCGCCACCTGCTCGGTGACCTCGATGCGCAGGCCGCGCGGCCAGGCGCGCGCCACGGTGGCGCGGTCCACCCACGGCAGCGCCTCGACCGAACGCTGCAGCGCCGCGAGGTCCACCGACACGAGCCCCGCCCCGTCGACGCGCTTGCGCACCGCCTGCTCGAGCTCGAGCGGCGAGACGCGCTGGAAGCGGCCCTCCAGCGTCACCTGGTCGATCGGCTCGTCGAGCGCGCGGGTGACGAGCAGGCCGAGCAGACCCACGGCGGCGAGCGCAGCGCCGATGCGCGCGGTGCGCCGCCAGTCGACCTCGGGCCACTGCCAGGACTTCTCCTCGCGGCGACGGTTGCGCGGGCGGTTGCCGATCATCCTCTTGGCCTCCTCGTCAGGCTGGTCTCGAGTACGCGCCAGACCAGCGTCGGGAAATCGATGCCGACCGCGGCGGCGGCCTTGGGCACGAGGCTGGTCGCCGTCATGCCGGGCACGGTGTTGATCTCGAGCAGCAGCGGCCGACCGGTCGCATCCATCATGAAATCGACCCGGCCCCAGCCCTCGGCGCCCGCGGCGGCGAACGCGCCGAGCGCCAGCGCGCCGAGGTGCTTCTCGGCCTCGGGGGCGAGCCCCGAGGGGCAGTGGTAAC
>Ga0315903_10010142_pt1 | contig 11285 bp, 12 predicted proteins | sample LakEriMetagenome_7_FD_203524 | JGI IMG/M metagenome (GOLD analysis project Ga0315903, IMG submission 203524) | Freshwater fungal communities from buoy surface, Lake Erie, Ohio, United States - Buoy 2 MA119 | ecosystem: Environmental > Aquatic > Freshwater > Lake | place: USA: Lake Erie, Ohio... | reverse complement strand
CCGCGAGAACCGGCGCTTCGCGGCCGTGATGCCGAGTGCGCGCTTCCAGGAGAACGTGAGACCGGGACCCAACTTCATGGGCACACCGTACTCGCTAGCCTCCACCCTCTTTGACAGGAAGGGACTCGGTCACCATGGCCACGGAACACGACCACATGATGAGGCCGTTGTCCCCTGCCGACTTCCCCGCCGTCGCACGGCTGAAGAACGAGATCAATGCCGCGGCCGGCCTCCTTGTCGTCAACACTGCCGAGGAGGTGGCCGAGGAATTCTCGGGCCCGTACGTGTCCCTCGCGACTGACACGGTCTGCGTTGAGGCGGACGGCACAATCGTCGGCTACGCCCACACGGTGTTCCTCGACTCCGAGGAGAAGGAGCTGCGCTGCTACGTGTTCGGCGGCGTGCACCCCTCGATGCGCGGCCGTGGCATCGGGTCGGCGATGCTCTCGTGGGGCACGGCGCGCGCCGCGGAGCAGCTGGAATCGAACCCCCTCGCCCTGCCCGCGGCCGTCCGCGCTTCCTCGCTGGACGGCGACACCGCATCGGCGGAACTGCTGCAGGCGCACGGTTTCGTGCCCGAGCGCTGGTTCAACGACCTCCACCGCACGCTCGACGACCTGCCGCCCGTCCGCGAGCCTGCCGGCTTCACGGTCCTGCCGTGGGACACGTCGCGCAACGAGGAGCTGCGCGGGGTGAAGAACGCCGCCTTCCGCGACCACTGGGGATCCACCCCCACGTCGGCCGAAGGATGGGAGCAGCTGACCTCCGGGTTCGGTGCGCGGACCGACCTGTCCTTCATGGCGCTCGACGCCGAGGGGAACGCGGTCGGCCTCGTCCTCACCCACCGCTACCCCGACGACGACGAGGTCATCGGCGGCCGTTACGGCTGGATCGACAAGGTGGCCACGCTCGCGGAGTGGCGCGGGCGCGGCGTCGCCAGGGCACTCATCGCCACCGCGCTCGCCGCGTACGCACGGGAGGGCCTCACCCATGCAGGGCTCGACGTGGACACCGACAACCCGACCGGCGCGTTCGGCCTGTACACGGCGATGGGCTTCGCACCGCTCCGCGGCTCGGTGGACTACCGCCTGGTGCGCACCCCGGCCCGCGGCACCTGACTAGACGAAGCGGGCGAACTGGTCGAACGGCATCCGCTCGGAGCGGAGCGTGTTGACCTGTGCGGACTCGTTGACGTGGCCGATGGCCACGCCGCAGAAGAGCATCTCGTTGTCGGGCGCGCCGCAGAACGTGCTGACGGCCTTGTGCTGGATCGACCAGAACTCCTGCGGGCACGTGCCGAGGCCGCGCTCCACCGCGAGCAGCATGAGCGTCTGCAGGTACATCCCGAGGTCGCTCCACTGCGGGAGGCCCATCACGCGGTCCACGAAGCAGAACACCGCCGCCGGGGCACCGAAGAAGTCGAGGTTGCGGCCCATCTGGGCGAGGCGGCCGGCCTTGTCGTCGCGCGGGATGCCGAGGGTGGCGTACATCTGCTCGCCGATGGCGAACCGGTTCGTGCGGTACGGCTCCGGCAGGTCTTTCGGGTAGATGTCGTACTCGGGGGCCTCCACCGGCGGCTTCGTCGCCAGGTGCTCGCGGAGGCGACGGGTCCCGTCGGCATCCAGAACGTAGATCCTCCACGGCTGCAGGTTCCCGCCGCTGGGCGCACGCGCGGCGTCCTCCACGAGGCTGCGCAGCACGGCAGGGTCGACAGGGGTGTCCAGGAAGTCACGCACGGACATGCGTGCGTTCACGGCGTCGATCACGTTCATGCGCGCACGCTAACCAATCACCACACGACGGGCCGTGTCGCACCGACCGCGCTGCCCTCGGCCCGCACGCCGCGGGTGACCATGTCACCTGCGAGTTCCTCCCACAGGGCCCGCAGTCGGTAGTGCGGGACGCGCGGGAAGAGGTGGTGCATCGCATGGTGGTCATGCCCCCGGATCGCCAGGCCCGAACCGGGGAAGACCGCCACGCGCGTGTGGCGGTAGCGGCCGGTCTCGTTGGCCGGGTGGTGCGGGTACCACGCGAAGATGAAGATGAGCCACCCCAGCTGGAGCCTGGAGGGGATCCACCAGAGCATCAGCGCGGCGAGCCCGTGGCCGGTCGCGAAGCACGCCACGAGCACAGTCGTGGACAGCAGCCAGAACCGCAGCTGTGCCTTGCCGTCGCGGGGTGAACCACCACCGTCGTTGAGGACGTGCCGGATGGGCCGCGGGAGGAGCGTCCGCGCGGGCCGCACGAGGGCAAACACCGGGAGCAACGCGAACAGCATCGTCATGCCCAGGAACTTCAGTGGCAGTTCGCTCGCCTTGCCGTCAGTGAAGTGGTCCGGATCACGGTCCGGGTCGTTGGTGTGCGCATGGTGGCGCATGTGGCTCGACCGGTGCGACGAGAAGTTGATGCCGGTGGGGACGGAGCAGAGGACACCGATGACGTCCTCGAGCACGCGGAGCCGGTTCTGCCTGCCCCAGATGTTCTTGTGCGTCGCCTCGTGCATCGGCATGTAGAAGGTGGTCGCAAAGACCGTGTTCAGCACCAGACCGGCCCATAGCGGGATGCCGCCCCGCACCCCCGCCACGATGACCGCGACCCAGCACACGGAGAAGAACAGGAACGTCAGCACGATGCGCGGCTGGAAGCCTCCCCAGTACCGGGCCGCAACGGCGTTCTCGGCACGCACCATGTCCCGGCGTTGCTCAGTGGTGAGACCTCCGGCGGGGCCGTCCACCTGCTCGACGAGCAGGTCGTCGAGCGCCTCCGGGTCAGGTGCAGTTGCGTCCATGTCGCGACACTACAAGTGCGGACAGGTCACGTGACGAGGCCTGGTACCCGAAGTTACTCGCCCGTCTCGCCGTCCACTGCCTCGCGGAGGATGTCCGCATGGCCGTTGTGGCGTGCGTACTCCTCGATCATGTGCACGATGATCCATCGAAGACTGGGTGCCTCGCCGTTGTCCCACGTGCGCAGCGAGAGTCCGTCGAGTCCGCCACGGGAGAGCGCATCCGAGATGCGCGCACGTGACGCGTCGGTCGCGGCCGCCCATAGAGAACGGAGTGCATTCGGGCTGTCCGAGGCCGCGGAGTTCCACTCCCAGTCTCCGTCGGCGGACCAGTCGACGCTGCGCCATGGTTCGGCGCGGTCGACGTTGTCCAGGAAGTACGAGAACCAGTGGTCCTCCACCCACGCGAGGTGTTTCATGATCCCACCGAGCGTCATGGTCGAGGGGGCGACACGGGTGGACATTCCCGCTGCGTCGAGCCCGCGGCACTTCCACTCGAGCGTGGCCCGCTGGTAGTCGAGGAAGCCGAGCAGGGTCTCCACCTCGCCGACGGCGGGCTCAGGCTCCGGCCGGCCGTGGTCATCGATGACAGTCATCGCCCGGCGCCTCCCCGGAGTGCCGCGAGATCAAGGTCTGCCGTCTCCACGGTCCCGCCGCGGCGGCCGGGGGCGCGGTGCCAGTGCCAGTACATGTTGGTGTGCGCGATCACGGATGCCGCCGGCATCTCCGTGCCGTCCCACTCCGCGTCGTTCGTGGTGTGCGCATCGGAGACGAGCAGCGCGTCGTACCCACGCGCGACGGCGCCGTGCAGCGTGGAGCTCACGCAGAAGTCGGTCTGGGCGCCGGTGACGACCAGTTGCGCCGCACCGAGGCGGTCGAGCACGTCCTCGAGGTCCGTGCCCTCGAACGAGTCCCCGAAGCTCTTGTGCACCACCGGTTCTCCCGCAGCCGGCGTGAGCTCACCCACGATGCGCCAGCCCGGGGTGTCCCGCACCAGTTCGTCGTCCGAGTGCTGCACCCAGACCACGGGCACCCCCGCGTCGCGGGCCTTCCCGACCACCGACGCGATGCGCGCCACCACGCCGTCACGGTCGTGCGCACGCTCCACCACGGCCGTCTGCACGTCGATCACGATGACTGCGGTGCCGGTCCGTCCCTTGATTGTCGTCACCGGGTGAACCTACCGCCCGCCGGGGGCGAGGGCGCCGGGCGTGATCCGCATGACGGAGCAGTCGTCCTCACCGAACCGCCGGGGGCCGACGTGGACGAACCCCATTCGCTCGTAGAAACGGACCGCCCGCACGTTCGTCGTGAGCGGGTCGATGAGAACGGCGGGAGCCGCGTGCGAGCCGAAGCAACGCCGCAGTGCGGACTCCATCATCTGCCTGCCGATCCCGCGGGATCTGTGGCGCTCCTCGCCGATCCAGATGTCGATGGCCCATGCACCTGGTTCGACGCCATCGCCCCAGTAGTGCGTCTCCTCCCGCGCGGCATCGATCAGAACCACGACACCCACTGCCTCGCCGTCCGCCTCGGCCACGAGGATCTCCCTCCAGTCGACCGAGCGCGGCACCTCCCATGCCCAGTCGAAGACGTCGTCGTCCCCTCCCGACTCGGCAACGTCGGGGTCCTCGTCCCACAGTTCGAGCAGCGGCACGTCCGCTGCCACCGCGGGCCTGAGGACCACGACCGGGTCTTCTGCGGGTGCGGACGTCACGGGAGAATCCTGCCACCGAGTGGCATGGGCACCGGAAACCCGCCGTCGAGCAGGAGCAGCGGTGTGTACGGTCGTGCCGTGCCTGGATTCACGTTGCGCGAACTCGTCCCTGCGGACGCTCAGTGGATTGCCGAGGCCTGCACGGACGCGGAGATCCTCCGCTGGACCCTGGTTCCGCGTCCCTACACGCTCGCCCACGCCGAGCAGTTCGTTGTCGACCGGGCCGGGGAGCTCGCGGTGTGGGTCATCACGGACTCCACCGGCAGCCGCGGGGCGGGCGTCATCAGCATCCACCGCATCGACGAGGAAACAGGCACCGCCGACATCGGGTACTGGGTGGCACCGTGGGCCCGCCGCCGCGGTGCCGCATCGACCGCAGTGAGAGAGCTCGTCCGTGCGGCGTCAGCAATGGGCAACGTGCGGTTCCTCGCGGCACTCATCGCAGAGACGAACACTGCGTCACGCAGGGTCGTGGAGTCCGCGGGATTCGCCCCGGTCGGGCCCACCGGCACAGGCGCGGATGGCGGGAGCGCCGCGGGCACCTGCCCCGACGGCGACGCCGAGGTCACAGCGCTGCGTTACGTGCTCTCGCTCTGATTCCCTTCAGCGAGTCAACCCTTGCGGCGGATGAGGCAGAACTCGTTGCCTTCGGGGTCGAGCATCACGAGGAAGAAGTTCGTGGGTTCCTCGACGGTCTCGCCGCGCACGGTCGCGCCGGCACTCACCGCCGCCGCGGCGGCTTCCTCGATGCTCTCTACCTCGATGTCAAGGTGGACGCGGTTCTTCGCGGACTTCCCCTCGGGCACCTTCTGGAAGCCGAGGTTGCCGATCCCGGGGACGTCGCGCAGAGCCACCCAGTCGTGGCTCTCGGTGCGCGGGTCGATCTCGCCGCCCACGAGCCGCAACCAGAAGCGCGCGAGCACGGCGGGCTCGGCACAGTCGATGGTCGCGGCGAGCACTCGTCCGATGTTCACGGCACGACGCTAGCGACGGCACGCAACGTCGCGCTCGGGCTCCACGACACGGAAACTGCGTGCCGGCCGGGGTTACGCTCGCCCGATGGCCGGCAACGAAGGCGACAGGACGCGGCACTTCCCCGCCATCGAGAAGAAGCACGGCGGCCCGGCATCGAAGTGGGTGAAGGCCGTCAAGGACCTCGGGGATGCCAAGTACGCCGAGCAGGTGGCCTTCCTGCGCGAGAACCACGGCTTCAGCCAGGCGCACGCGAATGCCGTCGTCATGTACGCGCGCGGGTCCGCATCGTCACGGCGCCACGACACACCGGAGGCCTTCCTCGGGGGCATCGACGAACAGGCCGCCGCGACCGCTCGGGCAGTGTTCGCCGCCGCGACGAAGCGGAACAAGGGAATGGAGCTGGTGATCGCGTGGAACCAGCCGTGCCTGCGCAAGGGCAAGGCCTACGTGCTCGGCATCTCGGTGTCGAAGCAGCACCTCACGCTGAACCCGTTCAGCAAGGACGTGATCGATGCGTTCGCGACGAGACTTGCCGACCTCGGTGTGAGCAAGCACACCTTCAAGGTCCCCCACGGGTGGAAACCCGACGCGGCCCTCATAGATGCGCTCGTGAAGGCACGTCTGGCCGAGATCGACTGAAATCCCACGACGCACCGGCCCGGCGCGCTCAGTGCGAGGCTCTCGCGCCCTCGGTGCGCCACCACTCGACGGTCGCCGGCACCGACTGCTCGAGCGGCGTCGCGTGGTCACCGAACACGGCCGAATACGCACCGTGGTCGACGACGAAGTCCTCCTCGAACTCGTACATCATCTCGATCGTCTCCCTGGCCGGCGGGATGAAGAGCCCGGCGAGAGCAAGCTGCACCCGGCCGCGGATGACGGACCGCGGTTCCGTGCCCGCAGCCGCCGCCGCACGGGCGAGGAACTCCCCGTTGGTCACCGCCGGGGCGTTCGGCACGTGCCATGCCCGGCCGAGCGAACGCTCGTCGAGGGCCAGGCGGACGAGAGCCTCGCCGAAGTCAGCGACGTACGTGTAAGAGTGAAGTGCACCCGGCTTGCCCATCATCTCTGCCTTCCCGCCCTTCAGGAGCGGCAGGAAGAACCGGTCGCCCACCGCCGACCCTGCCGCGTACGGACCGAAGAAGTCAGAGGCCCGACCGGCCGTCGCACGGATGTTCCCCGAGGCATGCTCTGCCTGCAACTGGCGCCACATGGCCGCACGGACCTTCCCCTTTCGGGTCGTGGCCGACAAGGGGAGGTCCTCTTTCAGCGCGCCGTGCACAGGTCCGTAGCCGTACAGGTTCTCCACCGCCACGAGGACAGTCGACGACCCGCGCAGCGCGGACACGACCGATCCCTGGAGCGCGGGGAACTCCTTCACCCATCGGTGGTACTCGGGTTGGGATCCCTGGTAGACGGCATCGGCCCCGCTCACCACCCGGGTGAGTGCGGCGGTGTCCAGTGCATCGCACTTCACCGCCGTCGCGCCCGGCACCTCGGTGCCGGATCTGCTGACGACCACCGCGTCAATGCCGCGCGAGACGAGCGTTGCGACCACCGCCCTCGCGACCGGTCCGGCTCCGAGAACGACGTGCTTGCCCATGGTGGAATCCCCTCAGTTGATGTGCCCGCCGAAACGCGAGCACCGCTCACATTACGGAGGACACCGCCCAGATACAAGAGCGATGCTCTCTTTTGTGAACAGCGCTCTCTACACTGATCATGTGAGCGGTGTTCGGGCCCGGGTGCGGGCCGAGATGACGGATGAGATCAAGCGCCAGGCCCGGCTCCAGGTGGACGCGGCGGGGGCATCCAGCCTGTCCCTGCGGGCCATCTCCCGCGACATGGGGACTGCGTGTTCGGCGCTCTACCGCTACTTCCCCAGCCGCGACCATCTCCTGACGGTTCTCATCATCGAGAACTACGACGCCCTCGGGGCCGTTGTCGAGGCCGCCGATGCCGCCGTGCCGCGCGAGGACCTCGTGGGCCGGTGGCGGGCCGCCGCCGGCGCACTGCGACGGTGGGCAGTCGAGAACCCCGCGGACTACGGGCTCAACTTCGGCACGCCCGTTCCCGGGTACGAGGCACCCGAGGACACGATCGGCCCCGGCACCAGGTACACCAACACGCTCCTGTCGCTCCTCGCGGACATCCATGCCGCCGGGTGCACCACCCGCGTGACAATGCCCCGGTCACCGCAACTGCGACGCGAGTACAGGGCGATCCGCAAGCGGAGCGGCGTGGGCATCCCCGACGAACTGCTGCTCGCGGGGCTCACCGCATGGATGGGTGTCATCGGTGCGGTCAGCGTCGAGGTGTTCGGCCACCTACGCAACGTTCTCGATGAGCCCTCGGCGCACTTCGACGCGATGGTGTCGATGATCGGGCACGAACTTCTCGGCCTCCCCCGCTGACGGTCGGGCCGGCCGGCGTCACGGTGCGGGGAGCGGCTCCCCCACGTCCCACAGGTGGTGCAACGGGTCGTGGAGCATGTACCTGGCCATGGACTCCACGGTGAACACGGAGCCGTCGCTTCGGAACCCCCGCCTCGCCCACTGCTCCCCCGAGACCCCCGCGTACCGCATGGCGAAAGTCTCCGCGGCCGCCTTCAGATCCGCCGCGACGGTTGCGGGGTCCTGCGAGCCGTAATCGTCCTCCACTGCTGTCGCGTCCTGGTCCCAGTTCTCGAACGCGGGGTCGTGGCTGTCCAGCATCATCCCGAGCCGCACGTCGAAGATGAGAAAAACGTCACGCACATGACATGCGTACTCGAGTGGCGACCACACGTCCGGCCTCGGCCGTTCCCTGACGTCCGCACGGGCGAGCACCGCCACCCACCGCGCCCCGATTTCACGCACCATTGCCGCTGTCCCTGCGACGGCGAACGAAGGCGCGTCGAACCCGCAGTCCCCGCACCTGCGCTCGAGGACCCATGTCCAGTTCTTGTCGTCGGGCACGATGTCGTCTGCCATGGTGCGCCACCGTAGGCGGTAAAGTGAGGAGCGAAGGGGAGTATCCCAGCAGGGCAACCTGCCACCGGCGTCGTCAATACGGCTTGCGCCCGGCCCGGTGTAGAGGGAGAGACCTTCGGACCTGCTCACGTCGATCCGAAGGAACCCCCACGATGTCGATTCTCATCGCGCACACCCCCGCGCACACACGTCCCGCCGACCTGGTCGCCGCAGAACTCGGGGTGGACCCCGCGACCGGGCTCGTGGCCGCTGAGGCAGAGTCACGGCTGGCCGCGAACGGCCCGAACATGCTGGCATCGGTCGCCCGGCGCCCCGCCGTCATGCGGTTCCTGGACCAATTCCGCGACGTGCTGATCCTCATCCTCCTCGGTGCAGCCGTCGTGAGTTTCCTCGTCTCCGGCGAGGTGAAGACACCTGCCGTGGTGCTCGCGGTCGTCCTGCTGAACGCCGTCATCGGTTTCGTGCAGGAACAGAAGGCCGAGGCATCGCTCGAGGCGCTGAAGAAGATGCTCGCCTCGAGCACGCGCGTGCGGCGCGGCGGCGAGACGGCCTCGATACCCACCCAGGACGTGGTGGCCGGGGACATCGTGCTCGTCGAGGCCGGCGACAGGGTCCCCGCGGACGGGCGCCTGCTGGTCGCGGTCAACCTGGAGATCGACGAGTCCGCGCTCACCGGCGAGAGCCACCCGTCGTCGAAGTCCACCGAAGAAGTCGCCGGCGACGAGGTGCCGCTCGGTGACCGTTCGTGCATGGCGTACATGAACACCACGGTCACGCGCGGCCGCGCCGAGCTGGTGGTGACGGGCACGGGGATGTCCACGGAGATCGGCCGCATCGCGGGCCTGCTCCGCTCCACCGAGGTCGAGCCGACACCGCTGCAGAAGCAGCTGACGGGGCTCGCCCACAGTCTCGCCAAGCTGGCCGCCGTCATCGTGGCGGCCGTGATCGCGATCGGCCTGCTGCGCGGCGACGGCATCTCGGACCTTCTGAACCTGGCTGTCGCACTCGCGGTCGCGTCGATACCCGAGGGTCTCCCCGCGGTCACCGCGGTCACCCTCGCGATCGGCGTGTCCACCATGGCGCGCAAGAACGCCATCGTGAAGCGCCTGGCGAGCGTCGAGACGCTCGGCTGCACGAGCGTGGTCTGCTCGGACAAGACGGGAACGCTCACGCTCAACGAGATGACTGCCCGTCGTCTCGTCATCCAGGATGCCGAGCACACCGTGAGCGGCGAGGGCTACTCCCCGGAGGGCACGATCTCCGACCTCGACGGCGGGACACCGTTCGTCATCGACAATGCCCTGCTCGGGATGGCGCTCTGCAGCGATGCGGTCGTGAACAACTCCGGCGGCACCTGGGAACTCGTGGGTGACCCCACCGAGGGTGCCCTCGTGGTCCTCGCGATGAAGGGCGGTCTCGACGTGCCAGCGCAGCGCGCCTCGCACCGCCGCGTCGCGGAGGTCCCGTTCGACTCCGCCGTGAAGCTGATGGCCACGTTCCACCGCATCGTCGACTCGGGCGGCCACGAGACCGTGCGGGCCTTCGTGAAGGGCGCGCCCGACGTCATCCTCGAGCGCGCGACCCGGATCATCAGCACGGACGGCTCCGCCGACCCGATGGACGCCGCACGCGACTCGGTCCTCGCCCACAACGACCGCCTCGCCCGCGAGGGGATGCGCGTGATCGCCGTCGCGCAGCGCGACTTCTCCCCCGATGCATGGGACGAGTTCGTGGACAGCGGCGCCGAGCCGCTCGACCTCATCGATGACCTCGTGCTGCTGGCGCTCGTCGGCATCGTTGACCCGCCCCGCCCGGAGGCGAAGGCCGCGATCGCGGAGGCGCGCCAGGCCGGGATCTCCGTGAAGATGATCACCGGCGACCACGCGGCCACCGCGCGCGCCATCGGCCAGGAGCTCGGGCTCGTGGAGGGCGAGGCGACCGCGCTCACCGGCGCGGACCTCGACAAGCTGTCGGACGACGAGCTCGACAGGATTGTCGACGACGTCGCCGTGTTCGCCCGCGTGGCCCCGGAGCACAAGATCCGTCTGGTCACCGCGCTGCAGCGCAAGGGCCGTGTCGTCGCGATGACGGGCGACGGCGTGAACGACGCGCCCGCGCTGAAGAAGGCCGACATCGGCGTGGCCATGGGCATCACCGGGACGGAGGTGACGAAGGAGGCGGCGACAATGGTCCTCACCGACGACAATTTCGCCACCATCATCCGTGCCGTCAAGCAGGGGCGCGCGATCTACGACAACATCGTCAAGTTCGTGCGCTTCCAGTTGAGCACCACGCTCGGCTTCGCGATGCTGTTCCTCGCCGCATCCATCACCGGCATCGCCGGCGGGAAGCCGTTCGCCGCGATCGCGGTGCTCTGGGTGAACCTCATCATGGACGGCCCACCTGCCATGGCCCTGGGGCTCGACAGCCCCGACTCCGACGTCATGCAGCGCCGGCCGCGGCCGTCCGACGAGCGGATCCTCACCCGCGAGCGGTGGTGGGCGATCTCTTTTTCGTCAGTGGTGATGGCAATCGGCACCCTCGCCGTCCTCTACTGGGCCCCCGGCACGGAGGCAAAGGCGGGAACCGCCACGGTCGCGGGGACGATGGCGTTCAACACGTTCGTGCTGTTCCAGTTCTTCAACATCCTGAACGTCCGCAGCGACAGGAACACCGTGTTCCGCCGCCAGACCCTCGGCAACAAGCAGCTGTGGGGCGCTCTCGCCGCGGTCCTCGCGCTGCAGGTGGCAGTGACGCACTTCGGCCCGATGCAGCGCCTGTTCGACGCCACGTCGATCTCGGCGTCGCAGTGGGTGGTCTGCATCCTCGTGGCGTC
>Ga0315903_10010139_pt1 | contig 11288 bp, 17 predicted proteins | sample LakEriMetagenome_7_FD_203524 | JGI IMG/M metagenome (GOLD analysis project Ga0315903, IMG submission 203524) | Freshwater fungal communities from buoy surface, Lake Erie, Ohio, United States - Buoy 2 MA119 | ecosystem: Environmental > Aquatic > Freshwater > Lake | place: USA: Lake Erie, Ohio... | reverse complement strand
ACGCAGCTTCGAAGATATGACATCGAGTTCAGCTTCCAAAAGCTGGATGAAGTCTCTCTTGTGCCTGCCGTAGTCATGTGTACGACTGTATAGGTGCTGAGTCTTGAATTGGTACTTGCCGTTGCGCCAGTCTTCGATGCGCTGGTATAGGTCGAGATACCTATCGAAGAGGTCATTACGGTAGTGTATCAGTGATTGCTTGAGCTGGTTCATCTGAGATTTGTATGTTTCCGTTAATGAATTCCACCATGCCTGCGTAGAGCAATTGCTTCTTTTCAAGTGGCAGTTCGAACATAAGCTTGAGCAGGTCTCCCCAGACTGCACTGTGTTCGCTGAGTTCGTCCATGTCATAGAGGTCCTTGATATGGTTGTTCAGAGACCTTGCACCGTTGAGGTATCTATTCAAAATCATCTTGGACTCCATCTTCAAGTTGTCCTTCAGGAAGTACGCCCAGCCCTCAGCTTGTTGGGATAGAGTGATGAACATGAATAGTGCGAACTGGCGATTGGTGATGTTTTCAAAGGTTACTTTTTCCATGTGATTGCGTATGTTGATGTGCTGCGTTTGATTGGTGCCTGGATAGTGATTATCTCACCAGTGGACTGGTCCACGATTGTCATAGGCTCTTTGATGCTACGCAGGAACTTCTCCCTTTCCTTCATCTTTTCCTTCAGGAATGTCAGTGTATCATTGAAATCGTTCCACGTAGGATCTCCGCAGCCTGAGTAGTCATAGCTGACTCCGGCTTCCTTGAGGGCGAAGGTAGCACCGTGCTTGGTGCATTCCTCGCCTTTGGCGTACTTGTGCAGCTCATCGCATACCAGCTCACGTATGCGCTCCTTTGTAGCCTCAAGCACCTCTGTCAGGTACTTGGCTTGGATGGCGATTGAGATGGCATCTGTGTGACCGTTGTCTATCAGTTCCATCAACTGGTCAGCGTGCTGCTGAATCAATTGCTTGGTGATGTCATAAGAACCAAGCATGACTTGGTCTCTGATATCGAGTGGGTGTTGTTGCTCACTCATTGGTCACCTCCTTCAGTTGTTGAGCAGTGAGCTTGTACTTGCTTGTGACTTGATTGATGTCTCCACCACCTGCAAGCCATTTCTTAATCTCCGGTATCTTGGAGTCGGGCAGTGGCACAAGGACTGACCCGGTAGAACTTGCACCGTCATCATCGTCTTCGGCATTGATGCAGAGCAGGGCAGATATGCAGTAGCGTTTGAGGTAAGTAAGTCCTCCACCTGCGTTTTGGAGGTTGTTCGTGTTGTTCCCGGTCATCGGTACGAATGCGACCTTGCTGGCAATGAACTGACCTGATTCATGGGTCAGCATGGTAACCACCTCACCACCTGCAAGGTACTGGTGGAGGACAAGTCCGCAGTCGGTCAGGACTGGCTTGACCTTCGAGAGGATCTCGTCAAGCGTGGTGTAGGACCTTGTGCGATTGCCTCCAACCGGTACTGTTCTGTCCTTGCTGATGCGCAGTTCACTGCGGTGGAACTTTAGTAGTGCAGGAATCATCTTGTCCTGCTTTTCTGACTGCCATAGCGAGTCCGTGTGCCACATGATGCCAGTGGCTTGGCTTGTTGTTGTTGTCATAGTTATCTGAATTTAAAGTCTTTTGTCATCTCATCACAAAGCTCATATAGTTCAAGAGATTCAGCGAGATCAATTAGTTCGTCTGCATAGTCATCATCTTGGGTGACATCGAACTCCGTCCGGATGATGCTGGCAAGCATAGCAAGATGCTTAGAGGTCAAAACTAAAGAGGAGTGTTCCATTGGCAGTGATGTATATGTTAGTACAGTCCGATTCAAGCAATTCACACCAGCGCAGGTATTGGCTAAAGCTATTGGTGACGAGCATTTTAATCATCGGTGCGCTTGTATAGTGGTTTGATGACACTTTTGAGGTATTCAATACGCTCGGCACGTTGTTGCACAAGCTTCTGTGCGTGGGCAATAACCATCTTGGCGGTGTCGGTCATCGCAGTGCCTCTTAAAGCAGCCTGCACAGTTGCAGTGCTGCACCCGACCTCGTTGGCGATGGTTGTGACATCACCGAATTTGAGGTCGCTACGGAGTTGTTTGAGTTCGTGTTGTTTCATGGGTACAAAACTAAACATACTTTTGTAATTTCCTACATTCAAAAGCACGAAAGCACAACTATTTTGCTAAATGATTGATTATCAATAGCAATATTTGCAGTTCAGAATACCTTCCCGTTGGTGATGATGCGATTCTGAAGCCAAAATTCTCCAGATTCCTCGACCTGACAACGAGCAAATCCATGCAGCCACTTGTTGTAAGGCATATAGGTAGCGTTAAGCTGGCATAAGCACCCAGTTGAATAGGTCACATATATTCTACCGTCCAATGTCTTCTCATAATGCGTGCTTGGCTGATGACAATCGCCTTGCAGAGCAGATGTCATGGCTCTGGTCCATAGTCCACGTGCAGGATTGACTGGCGATGACATACCTCTTCGAAACTCGTGACCATGCAAGACATTCAAGTTGCCAATCTTGACTATGCGCTTGTCCTTGACGATGGTGAGACCGTCCTCCACTCTCCTGAGTATGCAGGCTTGCAGTTCAAACTCAGGTATGCCCTTCATCTCGCCTGCTCGCTTGAGTATGTAGTTGTCGAACCTCTCTTCGTGGTTGCCAAACTTCAGCACTATATCAACACCAAACTCGTCTTGTAGCATCTTGATTAGATCACACCCGCCATCTAACTCATCCTTTACCCTCATGAGACGAGGGTCTTTCATGTAATCGCTTGCCTGATAGAAGTCAAACCAGTCACCGTTGATGAATATCTTATCAAGATTCTTGTATTGATGCTTGGCGTACTTGACTGCTATGCGAAAAGCATCTTTATCATAATAGGGGAACTGTAAGTCAGATAGTATCAGAATGTCTTTACCCTTGATGACATATGGTGAATTGTCAATCTCTACTCGTGGCATATTATCTCGGATAGAGTTGTCAAAATGTGACAAGTCCATCTCCTCTGGTCGATTGATGACATTACGCAAGATTCCACGCACGTCTTCGATGTCATTGAATAGATGACCAATCTCTGACTCTAAGATGATACGAGCCATCTGCCTGACTCGTTTAATCTGCTCCTTGTTTGGATATGTCCTGAGAAAGTCACGTATGATATCGGACTTAGTTACTTTGCTCATCAGTTGCTCAACGATTGAAAGAAGTATCTACGAGTATCATTCTGCCAAGCCTGCCATTGCTCGCTAATGATATCAAGCTTCTCGTCTGATACCAGTATCTCGCCATCAATCAAGACCAGTTCAATCGTTTTCTTATCTACCCCCTCGCAAATGTATCCTATCGATTCATACGGCACTACGGCTCGCCTGCGATAGGTCTTGTCTTGCCCGGTCAATTCGTCCTCATCAGTGATGAGTATTGTGAGGTGTAGTAGCTGGTCCATCCTACTACTAAGTTACAACCGTTCATCGCCCAATTATGATATTTTCAGCATTGAAATACAATACTTTCCACCCACTGCATAGCTTCCGAATAGCTTGGTCATTGCCATCATGCTCTATACACCAGCACTGCACAGTAGTCAGGATCGGGAACAAACCAAAGAACAATTCAACGCTACCTCCCTCGACATCAATCGAAACGAAATCGAAGTCAGTACCGGTAGTCTCAAGCATTTTCTCGTAGTGCGTAGTTCTGCGTTGTATCGTAGTGAACGGTGTCTCCTTCTCCCACTTACGCACGTTCTCCAAGTTCATCGTGGCAGTCGCTTGCAGATTATCGTAGAATACCACATCAGCATCGTTATCCGTGCTGACTATCATGTTGAGCTTGGTGATATCATTGCTGGGTATGTTCTCGCAGAGCAGTTCGTACACACTCGGTGATCCTTCAACCATCACACCAGTCCAACCACGTTGCACGAGTGCATAGGTATTGCTGAGAGCTTTACCGTCATAAGCACCAATATCAAGGAAGCGACCTACCTTGTTTTTGAAATATTCAAGGATGTACTTCTCCTCTTGATTCTGACTGAACATATCTATTCTTCGGTTTTGACTTGTGTGCTATCCACGCACACGCAGGTACAATGCTGATGAGAACTGGTAGCAAGATGACGAGTATCACGATTGTGGTAGATTATCGTCAGACATATTATCAGTATCAGCAGGAGGAATTCTACCTTCATCTTTGGTGAAATTTGTTAAGAATTTACCTACCACGCCACTGCCAAGACATAGCATGGCGATATCCTTCTCACCTTCCATGATCCCGTAGCTTGATGCCAGCGTACCGACTCCAAGCAGAGTATCACCGACTGCTCTCATGGTCTTGGTTGTAGGCTTCCAGTAGTTGCTCCACTTAATCATAGTAGTTGTATTTGCATGCTTGCAGGCGCAGTGCATTGTCCTCCGAAGTATGGCATCAGGTTGTATCCTATCGATGGCTTCTTCGAGTACATCATGTATGCTGACTTGTCGTTCAGCTTGAACTCGATGACACCAGTCACATGGTCATAGTTGATAGAGACCTGATTCATCACCTCTACATTTGCCCATGCAAAGCCTTTGATGTATCGCTTGCCGTCCTCATAGGTATACATTGCAAGTCGAATCTTATTGTCAACTGCTTTCCAGCCAATGCGGATGCTATTGCGGTGATGCCATCCATACGACCATCCGAAGAGCTTATTGAAGTCACCATCACACTCAAACACTCCGGGCAACTCCAAACATGATGCACTGAACTTGACCATGTAACTCATCGAGGTCCTACCCCAGTGAGTGTTGCCAATACTCCAGCCAGTAGAGTAGTGAGAGTTCTGAGGGATGATGATTATCATTTCACGCTGACTCCTTGCAAGTATTGTTTCTGACCATTAGTATCATAGCCGTTGATGCTTATGTTGATAGGCAACACACTCAGCCATCTACTCGCATCCGTGATGAGGAATGTCGCAGGAGGATTAATGAACTGCCAGCGACCTGCCGTATTGATGTTATTGAATTTAGTGCCTGAAGTCAGGTATGGTATTGTGTCGACAATCATCTTGCCGTAGGCACTCGCATCGAAGCTGATGAGCGTACAATCGTACTGCGAGTAGATTCCTCCAACATGAGCGTATCCGTCCTTCAGTCTTACGTGGAACGCTGCGATGCTTGGCTTCTGCTCTACGTGGTTGCCGTAGATGAATACCTCCTTGACCACGTTGCTGGCGTTATCATCGAAGAATACCTCGTACTGCGGACCTGCCTGCACGCCCTCGAAGATGTTGTGGAGTATCTGCAAGCCACTTACTGCGATAGCACGAATGGCTGCGAACTGACCTGCTGAGTGTCTGAACTTGCACTCCGTAACCTTTGAGTGATTGCACTGGCTTGCTGAGTTGCTTCCACCGGTGAATCGAGCGTAGTCGAAATCTATGCTGATGTTGTTCTCCCAAAAATAGCACTGATGCACCAGCGTACCCATCATCCATCCGCATTTGATTGCGGTAGCGAAGTTGTAGAACCTACATCCTTCGAATGAAGAGCCATACGTTGCCTGCACGTTGATAGCATTCGATGTTCTGCCCGATCCTAAGAAAGTCACATTCTTGAATCGCAGTTGACAGTCTATGCCTGCATTGGCTTCTGAGAGACTATTGTAAGACCTGAAGAATCCATTGGCTACATTGGTTGGGATTGTCAGTGTGAAGCCATGACCGTCCAAATCAAGTATATTATTGTACGCAGCAGGAATCGTCAGTGTATCCTGCATAGTAATGTTGGCAGCAAGGTGAATGCTACGCACACTACCTAACGATAGCCACGCAGATTGCAATTCTGCCCATGTAGTGACATATCTCACTCCTCCGATACTACCTATCCCACCGCCACTGCCAGCAGGACCTTGCGGACCAACTGGACCAGCAGGACCTTGCGCTCCCTTCAGAGGATTGGTCACCTTGACCCATCCGGTCGATTGCCATACGTAGCTATCGCCATTGTCAAGTATCAGCAAGTCACGATTGGTTATGAGGCTATCAGGCTTAGTTGCAGGTAGCGTGTCACGATAGAACAATCGTGCTTGGTCGAGATTAAACTCCATAAGAATCTTCTATTTTGATTTGAAAGTGCATTAGGTCAACTGGACTCTTCCAGTCAGCTCCGCAATCCACGTACTGCCGACTGGCTTGAATGAACTTTTCGCTGAACGGCTTGAGACCTTTGTCGATTGCTTGTTGGCGTGTATGCTTAAAGGGATTGTGGCTGGCGTTGAAATCAATCGCCATACCGAATGAATGAATGCTTAGTGTGCTTCCTCCTCGCTTCTTCCTGACCACCCAGCATCCGTCATAGGTGCGTATCTCTTGAATTAAATCCGCAAATGTCAGTGCCGTGAACCAAACATCCACAACCTGCACAAACTTGCGATGCATATAGATCACGTTGGGTAAAAATGGATTCTTCTCTTTGATGAAACCCGGCACTCGATAGTAGGTCATGTTATTGTGTTCCCAGTCCTGCGTGTTGACAGTCGGGTCACCGTAGAGTTGTATCAGTTTTGCACTACTTACGAGCATAGAACTTTCCTTCTATGTTATTTATACGCCTATCGTGTTCTTGAATCTTCTCAGTATGCGTGATGACCTTATCTCTCGTCTGCTTGAAGTCTCGATACATATCGCCAAGCAAAAGTGCAATAACCGGGAGGAATATCAGCGTGAACCACTGATGCAGGTTCGTGACTACTTGTTGTTTCTGTTGTGGTGACATAATCAAATAAGTGGGGAGGTGTTACCCTCCCCAAATATAATTCATCAAGGAACGATTGGCACGTAGCACTGGTCAAATATGCCGTCAGGAGTGTCGTAAGGACATGGCAGGCTTGAGTTCTGCCACTTCAATTGCACTTCATACGTCAACACCGCCTTGAGGTCATCAGCAACCGGAATCTTCGGAGTGATAGTCACTGGTGCGCCTGCACCCCAAATCTTGCTTGAAGTCCTGAACCACGCAGTGTAGTCGGAGGAGTTCTTGATGGCGTTGTAGAAGTTACAATTCGCAGTCGAGTTAGGGTCTTTGTAGGTTAAGATATGCGTAGAGCCTCCGTTCTGAGTCTCTGCATCGCCAAAGCCAACAAGCTCCTCGATAGTTCCACCGTCATACGTTCCACTGGTTGCCCAGATCACGATGATGTCACCGTTGCCAAGACCAGTGTTCCATTCGGTCGGGTCCGATGGATCGGTGAAGCTGAATGTGTTCTTGACGAAAGCTATCGAGCGAATACGTGAGTATTCGTACTCAGGGCATGGGTTACATGAGTATTGCGGAATTGCCCCTCCTCCGCAATTACTCGCTGGATAATATACTGACATTTTTTCTTAGTTTTAACAGTTAGAGCAATCGTTGATGCACGTGATATCGTAATCGGTCGTTATCGTGTAGTCGAGAGCCAAGTATATATGCTCCGGATGAACCGGATACCTACTTGCTGCAAGCTTGTATTCGCTGGTGAATATACCAACGCCATCGTAATTCGTTGTGTTCGCTTCAATGATACAACCGAAAAGACCTGCATAGCTGCTAATCTGCGAGGATGCAAGCTGCTGCTGAACGCCTGACGATAGCAGGAAACTCAGTTGTTGTGGTTGTAGTGATAGCTTCTTTCTATTCCCAAAGACAAGCATCCGCATCTCAGCCACTTCTCTTGCCGTGTTGAGTCCATCTCCGAAAAGCACTGCACCCTCCTCGATAGTTGTACTGAGGCATCGGTGATATATTACTATGTCGAACTTGTCATCGAATCCGCTGAACATCGTGCTTCCAAAGTTTGTCACCAGTGCAGGGATTGTGTCTTGTGCGTTGTTAAAATTACGAGGCAGTAACTCAGATACACCGAAGAGCTTGCGGTTGTAAGTCTTCAACTTACCAGTCGCAAGAGTGGTGTTGACTATGTCTACAATCTCGTTGAGGTATGGCATTACTTTAGTGTGTTTGTGATGAACTCAGCAGCGACATCTTCAATCTGTTGGAACTCTTGCTCAGTAGGTTCGAAGATAATACCGAAACGGTCTTCTGCCCAGTTAGCCTTGTCGAAATTCAATATATTGCTATATCCTAATCCATAGGCATTCTCTCCAATTGGAGCTACGTTGAAATCAATCTGCATCTGCCCAGTGAAGAACAACGTCACATTGCTTGCACTTCCCTTGCCCTGCTCTATTCGATACTCAAGGTAAGTATTGGAATACGTACCTATCTGCGTACCGTCTGACTTGATTCCCCTATCATGAATGCGGTCACTCATCTCAGCGAGAAGCGTGCTTGATATCTCACGCAACAATGAATCAGTCTCCTCCAAGCTGAGCAGAGAATCCGTCAGGTCTTTGAGTTCCTTGATATCAATAGTGTACGTGGCACTCATTTCTTGCCTCCACGCCTACCGCCTTTGCACCCGCATTTGTTTCTCATATCAATAGAATTGTGTTGCTTCTCTAAGTTGTACTGATTCATTGCACTCGATACAACAGTCGCACGATAGCTTCAAGCCACCTGCAACCTGCTCCAATGACTTACTGTACTCGACTTGATACTCTGCCCTGAGTTCATTCAATCGTTGCAAGTTGACTGTCGTGAACTGGTTGAGTTTGCTACTATACAACTGCTCAGTCAGGACTTCGATGCCCAGCAAGTACCAATATGCACGGCTGAACAAGGTCTTGTTCTGACATATCATGGCATCCCAATTGCAGACGATACTGAAAATACCACTCATGCCGTAGGTGTTGTTGCCAAAGCTATTTTGGTTTCCATCATTACTGAATCCCTGAATTCTAACATCGCAACATGACATCATTGAACGGCTATATGGCAATTCCATATTATACATCAATCCAGTCAATGCTTGATTATCTACAACTATCGCAAGTCTCCATGATGGACTGATGTATAGATTGTGAAATGTTTGATTGACTTCAATTACATTTTCTCCCTCAATAATATCTATCGTTGCACTCCATCTCACTTGACCATTAGTGTAGGTTGAGGCATCCAAATCCCAAATCGCAAATGGTACTCCATTCACAGTGTCATCACAATAGAACTTTATCTGCTGCACATGAATGCTGGCAAATGGAGAAGGCACGAACTCATAGTTCTGGTCTATCAACTCAATTGTAAATCCAGTATATGGAGGCACATTTGCTGCAAGACTCCCTACATCATTGCCTACATTGATTCCTTGCATCAGACTGTTCAACTTGTAGTGCTTGCCCATAGCTTCACGAACATCAAGACTGAACCTCTGCTGCGCACGAGTCTGCACCATAGTCCAGATGTCTGAGTAGGTAGGCTCGTCAGTATTGGTCAACGTGACCAGATTCTCCAAGCTCATTCCCGGCAGGTCGTTCACATACAAACCCGATGGGGGTGTGGTGCTACCGCAACCACGCAATCCAATATAGTTGTCTAAGCAGTGAGCCATAGTTGATGAGTTAGGTGCGTTACCGGGCAGGTACAGTCAAGTCCTGCCCGGTCAACAACACCATTCAATTAGGAATTTGTCATTGCATAACGCAGAGTTCCGTTGCTACCAGCAAGACGGTCACCGCCATCGAATGCATCTTTTGGAGTGGTGAACAAACCATAACGCTTCTTGATGTAGAGAGCGTATCCACGACCAGTCAATGACTCAGTGTTCAGGTAACCGCTGGGCAGGTTGTTCGCATCTTCAGGACAATCGATGTACTTCACTTGAAGGTCGAATGCAATGTTGCCAAGACCATTCGGAGTCCAGCACTGAGTGCGTGGGTCAACGATTGTGGTGAAGAACGAAGTGCCACGCTGACCTGCGAAGCTTCCTACGTTGTCTTGACGCTCGACAAGGTGAACGCTACCCGGAGCGAACATACCTACGTGCTGCGCTCCCCAAGTGCTACCAGTCTGACCTGAAGCGAAGAATTGGAAGTTAGCTGCAAGAGCTGATGGGTCGAAACCGATAGCTTGTGCAAGTGCATTCTGATTCTTCTGGATGCTATAAGCGTGCATCAAGCTACCAAGTGCGCCAACGAACATCGGAGTTCCGCAGAATTCGTTTGCAGCAGCATCAGTCAGAAGCTTAGTCAAGCCAGTGCCGAGATCATTCAGGTTTCCGTCCTGCTCGATGTTTACTGTTACGGCAGTAGCAGTACCAGTAGCAACGTGATTACCGAATGAAGAAGCCATAGCAGTAGTCAGAACGTTCTCCATCTTCTGGTAGATACCGTTCATCGCATGAAGGATTCCACGCAAGTGTTCAGTCATCATCTGCGTAGCAGGCAGACCCACTGCAACAGTGCGAGAACTGTCCTCGCAATACTGTCGAACGGTCTCATCTGAAATCCAAAGTCCAGTTTGAGCCACATTATTCACGCTCACAGTTGTCTCTTTGTAAGCAGGTTGAAGGTCGATTCCGCAGGAGTCAGTAGTAGAAACCTGAGCAGCCACCGTGCGGGGCATATACTTTACATTCACAGTACGGTAGTGACCACCCATGTAGCCTTCCTGAATTGCAGAAGGACGATCAGGTGAAGTCACCAACATATTCAAGAAGCCCGGAATAGTTACTTTTTGTCCGGGATAATTTTGCCCAGCGATGCTATCTAAGTGCAAGAGCAGGGCTTCGCAATATCCGTTTGCCATTTTATTATGAGATATTTGAGAGTTAATTTTGGTACTATTTGTATTGGCTTTCGCCCTGCTTTTGTTGTCCGAAGACCTTTGTACTATCTTGGCTTGCGCCCTATCACGATTAACGATTGCTTATTGTTGTGAACCTGCACGGAAGTCTGCAAGAGCTTTGCTCACTTGTGACTTGGCAGCAGGTGCAATAGGTTTGTTCGGGAGTGGTGTTTGTATTGGCACACCGGCAGGCGTGGGCGCAGGTGGTTGGCTGTTCACCTTGAGCAACTTCGCCTCTGCCAACACGGACTCCGTAAATGTCTTTATGTCTATCTGCTTATTGTCAATCGTGAATGGCAGGTCAGGTGCTTCTGCATTGACAAGCTTCAATCCATCAGCAGTGTACTGGTACTTGCCTCCTTTCTCTCTGAGTTTCTTCTCCCACAAGTTCCGTGCAGTGGCTACGGTGACATCCTTGTCGAGGTCGAGCGCATAGTTGTAACTGCCGAACATTCCTTGCAGTTCCTTGTCGGTCAACTGAGATTGCCACTGGCTATTGACTGTCTCGACATCCTTCTTGCGAGCTTCTTTCTCTGCATTGTAGAGTGAGGTGAGTTCGTTGATTTTGTCA
>Ga0315903_10010133_pt1 | contig 11296 bp, 13 predicted proteins | sample LakEriMetagenome_7_FD_203524 | JGI IMG/M metagenome (GOLD analysis project Ga0315903, IMG submission 203524) | Freshwater fungal communities from buoy surface, Lake Erie, Ohio, United States - Buoy 2 MA119 | ecosystem: Environmental > Aquatic > Freshwater > Lake | place: USA: Lake Erie, Ohio... | reverse complement strand
TGTCGTCCGCATTGCGTCGCTTATGCTTGAATCTTGCTTTGTGAAATTGGTCCCTAAAAGAATAGAGTTCATTGATGCTTTGAAAAATCAGACGGCAACCAGCCACATCATCCATCCGAGAAAGATTCATGCTCGGGAACCGTGCGAGCTTGTTGAAAATTGTTCTCTTTCTCTTATGGCGCTGGGCAAAGATAATCCCCTTTCCCCTGCCTCTCTGAATTAGATTTACTTTAAATGTATTTAGAACTGCTCTGTGAGCTGCCCGCCACTCATCAATGACTTGGAGATCTTCTGCATTGGCCGTCCCTTCCCGTACGCGTTGACCAGCACGGTTAACCCTGGACTTTGATCCACCAGGAAAGTCCTGTGTGTGCTCAGGGGATCGACGTGGTTGCTCCATGTCCCAATTATGACGCCTAACGCTCAAGATCAGCGGCGGGCAGAATCTAGTTGCCATGAAAAGATTGCTATAGCCCCGTCCGCTGTATCTTGTTGTTCGGTGGTTGAATCCTGCTTTTCTCTTGCGATACTCTACTGCCGTCACTTCCAGTTGAAGGATCGCGAGAACCAGGGGGAACGGATTGATCGCTACTTTCTTTAAGCTTGGGCTTCGAGGGCATAGGCGGGGAAACAGGAAACTTAAGATCCAAGATTCTCTGTAGAATAATTTGCGAAATCGGAACTGCAATAGCTAATCCTATTCCCCATCGTTGAAGCTGGAGGATCGTTCGATCGCTGAATTCATCTTTCGCAATCACATAGGATTCTTTAAGCCTTGGTATCTGAGCGTCAATGAGACTGCGCAGCCATTTAATTGACTCTAGGCCATGCTGACGGTATTCATATTTCATGCCTGGGAGTGGTTCCCAGATTAGGCCGGTTTCCGGGGGCTCGAAAGTTCTTTGGTCAAGGTCTTGCTCCTCGTCATGGGCTGACGTGAAGGTCTCATAGATTGAAGCATGTTGGTATAATTGAAGCCGCTGCGAGGCGAGACTCTTTCTTGTCTTCTGGAGAGAGTTCCTTAAGACCTTGCCCTGCAAGATGTCAAGCTGCCTGCTTTGTAATATCAAAATCTCTTTCAGGGTATTGATCCATAGAATCTGATCTAGAGACACTGCGGAACTTTCTGAGAAGGCTATATATTTGCCAAGGACTCGAAGCTCGCTGCCGGTCTTGCGTTCTTGCTCAATATATATGTCATTGCCCTGGTGGTTTTCATAGATATTCGTGCCGTTTGTCCCGGCTGAAGCAAGCAATCTAAAGAACTCACTCTTGGGAGCACTATCCTCTGAATTGATGATCGAATCGGGACGGGTCTCTTGTTGACAGCTAAAAGCCAGCAAGACGGGTATTCCACTGTAGTTGCCAGCCAGAATTCCAGGAGCATCCCGCCTAAAGATGGCATAGGCCTCGGCTCGGATTCGATCATCAAGATCCTTGATAAGTTTCCGTTTCTGGTTGTTTCCTTTCTTGACCACAAATGATGGGTTTTCGATCCTTCTAATCCTAGTGAACCAATCCACGAATATCTTGACTCTGGTGTTAGTCTGATTGTGCGCAATGAGCAAGATCTGGGCTTGCAGGCTGGCAGACGGAGCAAACGAAATGCAGACCTTTATCAACGAAGACCCAATTGATTCAATCTTGACTCTGTATGACTTAAACAGCTTTGACTTAGCAGGCACAACGAGGCCATCTATAAAGTGATAGGAACGGGACTTCTTGTCGCTTGCAATCTTGTCAACTGCTCTTTCAATACTTTCAATGGCGGACTCGCGTGCCCATTTATCTTTGCTCCCCATCCTGCGGGCCATGTTGAGGAGGAGTTTTCGAAGTCGCTCCTTGTCCGAAGGACTATACACCTCCACTGCGACTATATGATCGACAGAGAACCGATAGCCAGGCGGAACGGTATTTACATCGTTCTCTAGAATCTGATGAGTTCTTTGCTGAAAAAATGATGCATAATTTCCATCTTTGTCCTTGGACTTTAGTTCCGAATGAATTCTTCTCGATCGTTCGTCTTCAAATTCTATGGAATCACTGGAGCCATCAGCTGATCGGGTCATGCTACGCACAAACTACTTCGTTCGGATCGATACTATATCTTGGATCCACCGAACGCAGGCGTTAACCGGACCGCGAGCGGTTGACGTCGATTAGTGAAAACGCCTGATTCGCGGTTCCGGTTCAACGCTTTGTTATCCGTTTTTTTTTGGAGCGGCAATGAAGGTTTCCTATTACGAAACGGTTGAGGTTGAAGGTACAGCCACAATTGACATTTCGGATATCACAACGGCGTTACTGGAATCATTGAGTGATGCGGAAAGAACCAGAGACAATGCAGATTCTACTCCGCGTGAAAAGCAGTTTGCTATGAGTAGTTTCGTGAACGCTTTGCATCAGTGCATGGAAGCCATCACGGACGACATGATTCAGGGTTCAAGCGAGAAATTGCGGAAAGCGTTCACTGAATCATTGCGGCATCATGCAGAGCGTTGGTGTGTTCGATAATACGGATAACGCTAAATGGACGGACCCTGTAGGCCGCAACCTTTGGGCCATTCTGACCTGTATCCATGCTGGCTTGCGCGACGGAAAACCCTGAAAAGCCATCCTGTCACAAAGCTTTGCCATGACCTGCGGGTTTGCGAACCCGTGCTTACCGGACCCTGTAACCCGCTGTTCGCCAGGCTACAAAAGGTCGGCTGAGCTGGCCACTCCCAGCGGGCCGCGGTTGAGCCTATGGGTGTCGATCATTGTCGTTCACACGACGCTGCGGCCTAGCAGCTCCTGAATCATGCGGATGGCTTGGCCCCGCTCCAGCAGATGAGACTCACGACCAGGCCGCACACCCGCGCCAACGGCGCCGGACTGCTGCACCTCGATGATCCCGAGCGGCTGCGAGCCACCGCCTCGGCCCTCTCGGCTCCCTCGCTCCCGATCCCAAGCGGCTCGGCGAGCGGGAGCGGCGCCAGTGGTGGATGCTCGGCGCCCAGCTGTTTGGCACCGGCCCGCGCTGGCGGCCCCTGAACGAAGCCTTTGCCGTGCTCTGGCAGGCGGAGGCCTGGCGGAAGAAGCTGATACAGCTGCTGGAACTGCTGGCCGAGCGCTGCGAGCGCCGCCTCCACCCGCTGCCCTGGGCGTTGCCGCTGCCCTGGGCCCTGCCAGTGCCGTTGCGCGTGCACGGCCAGTATTCGCGCGCCGAGATCATGGCGGCCACTGGCTGCGCACCAGCCTTGCGCCTGGGTCGTGCTCGATGCCAACGGCGCCCCCCGCAACCACCGCGAGGGCGTGCTCTGGCACCAGCCCAGCCAGTGCGATCTGCTGTTCATCACGCTCAACAAGAGCGAGGCCCTGTTCTCCCCCTGCACCCGCTACCGCGTCGGCGTTCGGCCCCTCGCTCTTCCACTGGCAACACCCGCGCCGCCGCATCCGCCGGGCAGCTGACGGCACCGGCGGCCCTGCGGGAGCGACTCGGGAACCTCACCCGGCGGCCATTGGACGATGCCTGGGCCGCTCTGCGCCCAGGAGTTGTTGATGGGCCCATGGCTGCGGCCAAGCGTGCACTCCGGACCCTGGCCCGCCGGACTCAATCCCTGGAGCAGGAGATTGCGTTGCTGCTCACCGCCGCCGCTGATCATCCGGAACGATTTCGCAGCGATGCAGGGATCGCAGCTCTCTGTGGAGTCAGTCCGCTACCAGCCAGCTCGGGGAAGTCGAATCGACACCGCCTGAACCGGGGAGGCAACCGCCAGGCCAATGCGGCGCTGCACCGCGTTGCCGTCGTGAGGCTCCGCTGGCATGAGCAGACCCAGGCCTACACAGCACGGCGCACTGAGCAAGGCCTTTCAAAACCCGAAATCCTGCGCTGCCTCAAACGTTTCATTGCCCGAGAGGTCTACCGAATTCTGCTTGGCGGATGAAGAGCCGGCCGCTGCAACCTTTCGGCATCGGCACATCGGTCTGGCAGGGGGGTTGATATCTATTCGAGCATCTACCGCGCAGCAGGTGAGATGTGCTAAGTCTAGCGCGACGAACTGCTGCGGCTGTGCCACCTGCGGCTGGATGCGTTACGGTCGCCGGGCGGCGAAGAAGAGTTCGCCCACCGTTCGCGCCACGTCAGCCCGATCCGCAGTTTGGTGAAGGTCCGGATGCTCAAAAGAACTTTAGTGGCGATAGGCCAGTCACAAGGATCGCAGTAACTCCTCATCCTGCTAATGGGAACCAACCCAGAATCAAACAACGGTGTCATCCCGGAGGACACCGACCACTCGCCAATCAAGATCCACTCTGGCTGAATAGATTGGCAGGTTTTGTGGAGCTTTTTAAAGCGTAGGGATGGATGCCTGGGGTCAACAGTCCAGAGCCTGTAGGCCCGGCGAATCCTCAGCTGCCGCTCCTGAGGCGCTTTTGCGTAGAGCTGTCGGAATTGTTCGGTCGTGACCGACTCCACTCCAGTTCCAGCAATGACTGCGTCTTGCCAGTTGCATGGTCCACCAGAGCCTGTTGAGCCAGTTCAGCCAGCAGCCCCTGAGATTGTGAGAACAGATCGCTCCTCGCTTTCCATTTCCGCCACCAGCAGCGCCGACAAGGCGTCCTGCTCATCCGGTGGCAGCTTGGCAGGGGCGGCGATCGCGGCTTCCAGGGCCTGCGTCATCACGGCTGAACGTCAGTTGCCCCAACGCTAACTGGGGTTGACAGTCCCGGGCGACCCAGGCCCCCCCCATGCTGTTCATGCCGCTCCGAGCCCCCAACCCCCTCAGTGACGGTGCCGTTTCGATGTCTGAGGGTTGCCACCTACGAGAGCCACGAGGGCGAACGAAGCTTGTTCGTCACCAATGGCGATTCGCTGGCGGCTGGAGCGGTCGATTCCGGCGGCGTGGCTGCCAGGCTGTCGCTTGGCATCAAAGTGGCGTTGGCGGTTTGCGGGGGGCAGCGAAACGGGAGCACGGGGCTGGTCAACCCGCACCGCCCACGACGCGAATGACACCTAAGATCACAGCAAGATCAAAGGAGCGAAGGTGATGAAGGGGGAATTAACAGCCGTGATCGAGCCTGCTCCCGAGGGTGGCTTTTGGGCTATCTGCCTGGAGATTGCCGGAGCCAACGGTCAGGGAGAATCGATCGAGGAAGCCAGGCAGGATCTTCAGGCTGCGATCGAACTTCTCCTCGAGGATCGTGAAGCTGACATCAGCCGCGGCCTGCCACCGGATGCTGTGCGCATGCCTCTGCAGATCGGATGAAACGCCGCGATCTGGAACGGCGGCTTCGCATGGCCGGATGCCTGATCAAACGAGAAGGTGCTTGCCATTCCATCTGGATCAATCCCAGCACAGGTGTGAAGGAAGCGGTTCCCAGGCACAATGAAATCAAGGAACCGCTTGCACGCAAGATCCTCGCAAGTCTCGGCGCAAATTGAGTTTTCAACCAACGAAGAGCCAATCCAATCGCAAGAAGAGCGAAGCCCTCTTCACCCCCTCCACCCGCTACCGCGGGCGGGCCTACGGAGCCGTTTCGGTGTCTGGTGTTTGCCACCTACGAGAGCCACGAGGGCGAACGAAGCTTGTTCGTCACCAGTGGCGATTCGCTGGCGGCTGGAGCGGACGATTCCGGTGGCGTGGCTGCCAGGCTGTCGCTTGGCATGACAGCGGCGTTGGCGGTTTGAGGGGGGGGAGCAGCGGCACTGACCAGAGTCCATCAGACTGAGGTCACTGCACCCGAGCCCATGGAACTCACGGCTGTCCTCACACCTGCAGAGGAAGGTGGCTGTGTGGCCTTCAACCCTGAGACGGGCACCACAACGGCAGGGGAATCCATCGAGGAAGCACTCTCCAACCTGCGTGAAGCAACCACGCTTTATCTGGAGGAGTTCCCCGCCGTGATCAAGGGCCACCCACTGGTGACCCTCCAGGGTTGATGTCCGTGAGTTCCTGGATCGTCTCTGAATGGAATCGCTCCAACCTTGGTGTTGACGACAAGTCTTCGCCAAGGTGCTCTGCCTAGCCATGGACAAGAGCTAGGCCTCTTCTCCCCTCCACCCGCACCCGCACCCGCGACCTGGCCCTCGGGCCGTCGCGGGTGCCACTGGGTGAGCCAAAGCCTCACCCGCGCCCTCAGCACCGGCCCAGCCTCAGTCCTCCAGCAGGCTGCGCAGCATCCAGGCGGTCTTCTCGTGGATCTGCAGCCGCTGGGTGAGCAGATCGGCGCTGGGCTGGTCGTTGGCCTCGTCGGCCACCACGAACACGGACCGGATCGTGCGAGCCACAGCCTCATGGCCCTCCACCAGCTCCCGCACCATCGCCATGGCGGCGGGAACGCCCTCGCTCTCGGCGATCGAGCTGAGCTTGCTGATCACGCTGGCGCCGTAGGGGGCGGGGAAGCCGAGGGCGCGGATGCGTTCGGCGATGACGTCGAGGGCGGTCCAGAGCTCGGTGTACTGCCCCATGAACATCAGGTGCAGCGTGTTGAACATCGGCCCGGTCACATTCCAGTGGAAGCCGTGGGTTTTGGCGTAGAGCACGGTGGAGTCGGCCAGCACGCGGGACAGGCCATCGGCGATCGTGCGCCGCTGCGTTTCGGACAGGCCGATGTCGATCGCGGGAGCGGGGGCTGGCATGGGCAGGGGAGTGGGGAGCGGGAGAGCGGGGCTTCAGCCCTGGCTTGACCCTAGGGGCGGCCTGCCGGGCTGGCCATCGCGAGGAGCTGGCCCGTTGGTCGCTGTTCCCGGCCGCCAGCGTTCACTCGAGGCTGGCCAGTTGCTCGCGCAGGTGGTCCCGCTGGCAAGGGGCGCGCAGCGTTTGCAGGGCGCCAGACTCGATCTGCCGCACCCGCTCCCGCGAGACCCGCAGCTGGGCGCCGATCTCGGTGTGGGTGCGGGGCTGATTGTCCGCGAGCCCATAGCGCTGGCGCAGCACCAGGGCTTCGCGGCTGCTCAGGTCGGCCAGCAATGCCTCCAGCCGCTCCCGCAACAGCTCCCGGGCCAGGAGCTGCTCGGGGGTGGCGTGACCGTCTTCCAGCAGGTCGCCCAGCTCCAGGTCGAACGCCTCGCCGAGCGGGCGATCGAGGGAGAGAGCCTGGGGCACCCGCGCCAACGTGTCTCGCACCATCGCCGGGCTGAGGTCGAGCGCTTGGGCCAGTTCGGCGGTGCTCGGGCCGCGGCCGAGGCGCAGGGACAGCTCCCGCTGGGCGCGGCGAATGCGGTTGAGCTTCTCGAGGATGTGCCCCGGCAGGCGAATCGTGCGGCTCTGGCCGGCGATCGCCCGGGTGATGCTCTCGCGGATCCACCAGTGGGCATAGGTGCTGAAGCGGAAGCCACGGGTGGGATCGAAGCGCTCCACCGCCCGCTCCAGGCCGAGGCTGCCCTCCTGCACCAGGTCGAGCAGCTCCAAGCCGCGATGCTGGTACTTCTTGGCCACGGCCACCACCAGCCGCAGGTTCGCCTGGATCATCCGTTCGCGGGCCCGCTTGCCGCGATGCAAGGCCCGGCGCAGATCGGCCAGGCTCAACCCGACCCGTCCCGCCCAGCCGGGACTGGGGTCGGCGGGGTCATCCGCGCCGCGGCCAGCCAGCAGCTGTTCCCGCTGCCGCACCTGGCGGGCCAGCAGCAGCTCCTCCTCCTGGCTGAGCATGGCCACCCGGCCGATCTCCTGGAGGTACTGCCGCACCGAGTCGGTACTGGTGGTGGACCCGGCCACAAGCAACTCTTCAACCAATCCAAGGCTGCTATTGACTTAAGACAGTGGCGAGCCTTGTTGGGTATTGCTTCGGATTTGGGCGCGAAAGCTTGACGTGCGCACGTTCATATCGCCATGCCCAGGGATTTGCTTGGCCCGCCAAGCAAGGGCCTTTGCAGTTTCGGCCCGCCTGTGCTTAAGCCTCCCGCCTCGGCAGGGCTGCCGACCCTGGATTCAGGTCGCCTCAGCGGTCGCAGGTGCCGCGACCGCTGAGGCGACCCCACCTGGCCTCAACAACGGCGTGCTGGGTCGTCGCGTCCAGCCCACGCGGATCGCGGTCTCTGTGGCGGTCTCTGTCGCGATCGCGGTCGCCCAGACCCTCGCGCAGCCAAGGATTCATCGAACCACACCCAGACCCGCTGCCTGAGGCCGCCGCTGTTGCTCCATCTTGATCGTCGCGTCACGCGGTCCCGCTGCACGCCTGGACGGCTTTCGAGAAGATCTCGCGGCAATGGCTGGACCATGGCCGGTGGGGCGCTCTGTTGCGATCGGGCGACATCGCAGCGACAGTTCGCGGAGTGGGCGAGCTTGCGGAGGCGTTGATTAACACGATGCTAAATTTTGCGCGAATTAAAGTACCACGATTTCCATAACCAAATTCCATGGATCTCACGTCTCTGAAAGGATATTTGAGCACGGCTGTAAAAATTCTGCCGAAACCGCTTCGCTACTCAATACGATCCTACGCCAGGCTTCACGAAAACATCCTCCATCCCGAGCTGAAGCTCATCGATTTCCATACCGGCTCGCCCATTATTTTTGATGTGGGCGCAAACATTGGTGGATTTGTAGGTGATCTCATGTTGCGGGCTCCCCTGGCAAGGTTTCACTGTTTTGAACCTCACCCGGAGATCTTCGGGATTCTGAATACGAAATGTATTCGATGTGGAACTCTTGACAACAAACCTCGTGCCATCGCCAACAACTTTGCGCTCGGCAGCAGGGAAGAGACGAAAGAATTCATCCTCACAGACAGGAGTGTCTGCTCGTCTTTTTTTGAACCGACTGATAAACATCGCTCCTGGGCGGGTCAATGGTGCGAAACCAAGGATAAAGCCATCGTCCAAGTCAAAACTCTGCGCGATTACGCCTTGGCCAACAAAATTGAGAATGCAAAGCTCCTCAAAATAGACGCCCAGGGGTACGAACTTGAGGTGCTCAAAGGCGCCGGTGATTTCCTGCCTCAGATTGAATACGTTTACTCTGAGGTCCAATTCACAAACCTATACGATGGCGCCCCGATATGGACCGACGTGATCAAGTTCATGCACCAACAAGGTTTCAGTCCAAACATCATTTCTGGCATTTGCCTCGATCCAAACGCTGACTTCCTACAGGCCGACATCTTGTTCAAAAACACCAGATCATGAACGTCTTGTCGTACTTTCGTTGAGCGTCACCGCTGGTCTTGGCTGCGGCGCTCAGCGCTCCACAACTCACGGCCACTCTGGCAATGCCGCATGACCGGCTGGCCCGAGCTTGCTGGCGTCGAACGGGAAGGCAGATCCAGCCGGCCATCTGAGAGGGAGCCTTGGATTCGGCCTCGCAGCCTTCGGGTCCTCCCAGCCCCCCTAAACGGGGGCTTTGTCGGGCTCCTCCGCCACCCAGGTGCTGGCCACATGCAGCTCCCGCAGTTGCTTGTCGTCCACGTCGGCGGGGGCGCCGGTGAGTAGGCAGCGGGCCTGCTGGGTCTTGGGGAAGGCGATCGTGTCGCGGATCGAGTCCTCTCCCGCCAGCAGCATCACGATGCGATCCAGTCCATAGGCGATGCCGCCGTGGGGCGGGGCGCCGAGATCAAGGGCCTCCATCAGGAAGCCGAACTGACGGTTGGCCTGCTCCAACGGCAGGCCGATCGTCTGCAGCACCTGCCGTTGCAGCGCCGAATCATGGATGCGCAGCGAGCCGCCGCCCAGTTCGAGGCCGTTGAGCACCAGGTCGTAGGCCTGGGCCCGGGCCGTGGGCAGCCGCTCCGCCCAGGCGGCCGGGTCGGAGCCCAGGTCTTCGGCGTTGGGGGCGCAGAAGGGGTGGTGCAGCGCCTCCAGGCGGTTTTCATCCTTGTTGAACTCGAACATCGGGAAATCCACCACCCACAGGAAGTTCCAGAGGGCGTTGTCCCGGTCGGCCGGCACCAGGCCAAGCTCGCGGGCCAGGAACTGCCGCACCCGATCCAGGGCCTTGTTCACCGTGGCGGTGTCACCGGCGCCGAACAGCAGCAACGTGCCGGGTTGGGCGCCGGTGCGCTCCAGCAACTCGGCCTTTTTGGCCTCGCTGAGGTTGTCTTTGATGGCGCCAATCGTGTCGATCTCGCCGTTCTCCCGCACCCGGATGAAGGCCAGGCCGCCGGCGCCGGCCTTCTGGGCCTCGCTGAACACATCGCCGCCGGGCTTGATGCGCACATTGCTGATCGCCTCGTTGCCGCCAGGTACCGGCAGCACCTTCACCGCGCCGCCGGCCGCCACGGCGCCGGAGAACACCTTGAAGCCCATGTCCGCCACCAGGTCGCTCACGTTCACCAGCTCCAGGCCGTAGCGGGTGTCGGGCCGGTCGGTGCCGTAACGCTCCATCGCCTCGGCCCAGGTGAGCCTCGGGAAGGGGCGGGGCAGATCGATCCCCTTCACCGCCTTCCACACCGACGCGATCAGGCCCTCGTTGAGCGCCAGGATCCGCTCCTGATCGAGGAAGCTCATCTCCATGTCCAGCTGGGTGAACTCCGGCTGGCGATCGGCCCGCAGGTCCTCATCGCGGAAGCAGCGGGCAATCTGGTAGTAGCGCTCCACGCCGCCCACCATCAGCAGCTGCTTGAACAGCTGGGGCGACTGGGGCAAGGCGAACCACTCGCCGCCGCTGACGCGGCTCGGCACCAGGTAGTCGCGGGCGCCTTCGGGGGTGGAGCGGGTGAGCACCGGGGTCTCCACCTCAAGGAAGCCCTCGGCTTCTTCCAGGAAGGCCCGGATCGCCCGCACTGTGGCGTGGCGCAGGCGCAGGTTGCGGGCCATGCGCTCGCGGCGCAGGTCGAGGTAGCGGTACTTGAGCCGCAGCTCCTCGCGCACCGCCTCCTCGTCGTGCACCGACACCGGGAAGGGCAGGTTGGCCTTGAGCGCATTGAGCACCGTGATCTCATGGGCCAGCACCTCAATGGCGCCGGTGGCCAGCCGCTCGTTCAACGATTCCGGCGGCCTGGGGCGCACCGTGCCGCTCACCCGCAGCACCGTTTCGTTGCGCAGGTGCTCCGCCACCGCGAACGCCGCGGCGCCCAGATCCGGGTCGACGGTGATCTGCACGGTGCCGCTGCGGTCGCGCAGGTCGACGAAGATCACGCCGCCATGGTCGCGGCGCCGATCCACCCAGCCGCAGAGCTGCACCGCCTGGCCGGCATGGTCGGCGCGCAGATCGCCGCACCCGTGGCTGCGCATGGTGGAAAAACAAGCAGATCGGCGATTTTCCCACGGCACCCGCTGGGAGCCCCTCTGCTCCCCGCCGACTGCCCCGGGGTGGGCCCGTTTCGGCAGCGGCACGGTCAGCCGGCTCTGCGCAGGGCGTCGGCGAGTTGGGCCACGCTG
>Ga0315903_10010131_pt1 | contig 11297 bp, 12 predicted proteins | sample LakEriMetagenome_7_FD_203524 | JGI IMG/M metagenome (GOLD analysis project Ga0315903, IMG submission 203524) | Freshwater fungal communities from buoy surface, Lake Erie, Ohio, United States - Buoy 2 MA119 | ecosystem: Environmental > Aquatic > Freshwater > Lake | place: USA: Lake Erie, Ohio... | reverse complement strand
AGGTTAAAAATTCGTCAACGTAATCTAAAAAATAATTAATTTTAACTGTCCTATGACGAAAGTTAAATCTTCATTTTTCTGCCAAAATTGTGGCTATGAATCTTCAAAATTCATGGGGCAATGCACTTCGTGTCATCAATGGAATTCCTTTGTTGAAGAAATTTCACAAAAGTCAAATAAGAATGTCGTTGCTTTTTCAGCGGATTCAAGAAGTGCTACTCCTCAATTAATTCAAAACGTAACTAAAGAAATTGAAGAACGAATCGTTTCCTCTGACCATGAGTTCAATCGTGTTTTAGGAGGAGGAATTGTGCCTGGTTCAATCGTACTTTTAGGTGGTGACCCTGGAATCGGAAAATCAACGCTGCTTTTACAACTTGCTATATCTGAAAGTTTGAAAGTACTTTATGTTTCAGGCGAGGAAAGTGACCGTCAAATTCGCATGCGCGCTGATCGTCTTGGTTTGAAAAACGATAATTGCTATCTATTGACGGAGACAAATCTTGAGCAAATATTGCTTCATGCAAAAGAATTAAACCCTGAACTTATTGTGATTGATTCAATTCAAACCTTGTTCTCCTCAACAATTGAAAGTTCTCCTGGGAGCATTTCTCAAGTTCGAGAATGCACCGCTCAGTTATTGCGTTTTGCAAAACAAACTGCAATTCCTGTGTTTTTAATCGGTCACATTACAAAAGATGGTTCAATTGCTGGCCCCAAAGTGTTAGAACACATGGTCGATGCGGTTTTGCAATTTGAAGGAGACCGAAATCATGTTTATCGTTTGTTGCGAGCGATTAAAAATCGATTTGGTTCTACAAATGAGTTGGGGATTTACGAAATGTTTGGATCAGGACTGCGTCCAGTTGACAATCCATCCGAAATCTTGATTTCAAATTCAAATCAAAACCTCAGTGGTATAGCAATCGCCTCAACCATAGAAGGCATGCGTCCCTTATTGGTGGAAGTTCAAGCCTTAGTGAGTAGCGCAGCATACGGCACACCCCAACGTTCATCAACTGGATTTGATTCGAAACGACTGAATATGCTCTTAGCGGTTCTTGAAAAGAGATGTGGGTTTAAACTAGGAGCTAAAGACGTTTTTTTAAATATCGCTGGTGGTATAAAAGTGGATGACCCAGCACTTGATTTAGCTGTCGCAATGGCCGTTTTGTCTTCAAACGCAGACTTGGCGATACCAAAAACGGTGGCATTTGCAGCAGAAATAGGTCTTTCGGGGGAAATAAGAGCTGTTAATCGTTTGGAACAGAGGCTTTCAGAAGTAGCTAAGTTAGGTTATGAAAAAGTCATTGTATCAAGTTTCTCAAAGGGTATTGACTTTAAGAAAAACAAGCTTGAAATTATCCGTTGCGCCAAAATTGAAGAAGTAGTTAAAAATGTTTTTTCTTAAGGATGTCAAAAATTTATTTTACTTCAGCTCAACATGTTGACATTGAATTTGAAATAGCCTCAGTTGTTCAACGAATTACAGCCTATGTTATCGACACGATTATTCTAAGTATTTATCTATTTATCGTGTTTATGGCTGTTCAATTCGATGATTTTTTCACCAATTTCGGCACCTGGTTGTTTTTCATGTTACTCTTAGCAAAGCTTCCATGGATTCTTTACCAACCCGTTATGGAATATCTCACTGGAGGACAAACGATTGGAAAAATGGCTCTTGGCATACGTGTGGTCCGATTAAATGGCGAACGAGTTGGATGGCGAGAAGTGATTACACGTTGGTTACTTCGTGGTGACTTTCTTTGGATTTCTGCGAGTTACTTTGTAATGTTAATTCCTTTTTGGAATGTATTTGACGCATTTATTGTAGCACTTTCAAGTCGTCAGCAACGGATTGGTGATTCATTGGCTGGGACGATTGTTATCAAGAATAAATCAAGTCAATATTATCAATTAAAGGATGTTTTGAAAATTAAATCCCACGAAAATTATACTCCTACGTATTTGAATGTGGTTCTATTTTCTGATGAAGATATGATTTACATTAAAAATTGCATTCAACACCGCAAAAGGTACAAAGGAGCAGAGGCTAACAACTTACTCTTGAAACTAGCTGATGAAACAGCCCTTTTATTGGGGGTAAACGAAGTGCCGAAAGATCGTATTAAATTTTTGGAAACAGTTTTAAATGACTACGTTGTATTAACCCGTTGAAAATGTCAAAATTGATTTTGGTGCCGACTCCGATCGGAAATTTAGAGGACATTACATTGCGGTCAATTCGTGTTTTACAAGAAACTGAATTGATTTTTTCAGAAGATACGCGTGTGACGAAAAAACTACTTGATCACCTTGGTATCTCTAAAAAATGTCTCCCATTTCACGCGCACAATGAACATCGTTTTTTGGAGAAATCAATTGAAATGATTAAACATGCTGAAAATGCCGTTTTGGTTTCCGACGCCGGAACGCCGGGGATTTCTGATCCAGGATTTTTGTTGGTAAGAGCCTGTATTCAAAATGGCATTGAGGTGGAGTGCTTGCCGGGTCCAACAGCTTTTGTTCCTGCGCTCGTGGCAAGTGGATTTCCATGTGACAAGTTTGTTTTTGAAGGGTTTCTTCCACATAAGAAAGGTCGACAAACGCGATTGAAATTGCTTGCAGTAGAAGAACGTACCATTATCCTATACGAATCACCGCATCGCCTTTTAAAAACCTTAGAGCAAATGACCGAACATTTTGAATTGACTAGGGAAATATGTGTAGTTCGTGAGATTAGTAAACTTTTTGAAACTTACCACAGAGGGCACCTACAAGATCAATTGAACTACTTCCAACAAAACGCACCAAAAGGTGAAATTGTAATTATTATAAAAGGAATAGATTAAAAAATGTCTTTTTTCTTCTTTTCTATTTCTTGTATTTTACCATTTTGCTTTTTAATCTCCTCATTCTTTTTTTCTTGATTGGACTTATTTTCATCGATTTTTTTAAGATTGTCATCGATTCGTTTCCTGTAATCTTCGATTTCCTTTTCCAAATCAGATTTATCTTCTTCAAGTTCTTTTTGATCCTTTTCCAAACCTTTTAATGTTTTGTTTTCTTTTTCTAAAAGACTGCTGATGTAATTTGATGCACAGGATCTTCCAAATGATTCTATCGATTTTTTAAAAAGTTCAAATTGCGCTGAATGGTCTTTGCTATTTAAAAAGGCGCCGCCCAAATCAAAGGCGAATGAAACGCTGACAGGATTTTCATTTTTCTTTTCATAACGCGCATATACATCGAATGTCTTTTTACCATATTCTTTCCATTCACCCAAGATAACACAATATTCCCCTTTACTTTCCTTACACTTCCCCCAATCCTTCAAGAAACTTTTTAATTCATCTTGAAAAAATGATTCGTCAACAAATGGAATTTCAATGGAAAGAGAGGTTTGTGAACCTTTGGAAGTGCTCATACTGCCTTCCTTGACTCGCATAGATTGACATAAAAGTGTTCCAGAAATTAAAACCGAAAAAAGTAAATGAGCTATTTTCATAAATCAATATTTGTAGACTAAATTAATTCTAAAAGTTTAACAATGGATACTTAAGATGCATTTTTATTAACTTTGATTGTGAAATTCTCAGATGTCATTGGTCACGAGTCGATAAAGACTGAAATAAGAAAAGAAATTCTTTCAGGGAATATCGCACACGCCAAAATGTTCTATGGTAAATCAGGCTATGGAACACTACCATTGGCTCTTTGTTTTGCTCAATTCATCCTGTGTGAGCAAAAAACAGAAAAGGATAGTTGTGGCGCTTGCCCTTCTTGCAAACGTGTGCAAGATTTCAATCATCCCGACGTTCATTATGTTTATCCGATTGTCAAAAAAGACAATGATGAGACCTCAATTTCTCTCATAAAAGATTGGCGAGAGCAACTTACTTCCAATTCTTATTTCGACCTTTCAACGTGGTCCGATAAACTTGAAACAAAAAATATACGCCCCATTATTCGCGCAAACGAAAGTGCTGAAATCATTCATAAACTGAGTTTAAAATCGTATGAAGGAGGTCCAAAAGTCATGATTATTTGGATGGCAGAGGAAATGAATTTGCAATGCTCCAATAAATTGCTAAAAATAATTGAGGAACCCCCTAAAGACACGTATATAATTCTCGTTTGTGAAAACATCGAAAATGTCATGTTAACAATTCAATCCAGAACTCAAAAAATAAATGTTCCGAGAATTTCACAAGACGATTTAAACAGCTTTTTGATACATCATTTTCAATTGAGTCGTGCTGAGGCAGATGCCACTGCGACTTTTGCAGAAGGTGACTATTTGGTAGCGCTCGATTATTTGAACGCTAATGAAGATCAAGCTATTTACAGAGACCAATTTATCCAAATGATGCGTGTGAGTTATAAGAAAGATGTGATCGGAATGATGGATTGGGCGGATAAAATGGCAACTGAACCGAAAGAGCGACAAAAGTTTTTCGTAGTGTATTCCTTGCATATGTTTAGGCAAAGTATTTTGGCCAACTACATTGGGCCAGAAATGATGCGCGTTTCGGAGGAAGAAGAAAAATTTCTAAAAAATTTCGCGCCGTTTATTTCAGGAAATAACATTCGTGAGTTTCAGGAAACATTCGATGATGCGCACTATCACATCGATAGAAATGCAAACTCGAAGATTCTTTTTACACAATTGTGTTTTCAAACAATGCGATACATTCACGTAGCTTAAAATTGAAATCTCAAAAGGATAATTGTTACCTTTACAATTAAAAATTATAAAATGGGATGTGCTTCTTGTAGCAGTGGTGGTGGAACCCCCAGGGGTTGTAAAAACAATGGGACTTGTAGTTCCGGTGGGTGCAATAAGTTAGAAGTATACGATTGGCTAGCTAATATTGCGCTTCCAGCAGGACAGCAAGTTTATGATATTGTTGAAGTTCGCTTTAAGAATTCTAGAAAGAGTTTCTATCGGAATTCGGAAGGTTATCCATTACAAATTGGAGATATTGTAGTTGTGGAAATGTCACCTGGCTATGACGTTGGTGTGGTTTCTGTGGTTGGAGAGCTAGCTCGAATTCAAGTTCGGAAAAAAGCCCCTAATTTGAAGCCAATGGAAACGCGAAAAATCCTTCGAATTGCCAAACAAGAGGAAATTGATAAATGGATCAAAGGTCGTTCCTTGGAGAAAGACTTGATGTATAAAGCGCGAACGCTTGCCTTGAATTTAAAAATGGAAATGAAAATTTCTGATGTGGAATATCAAGGTGATCTTTCCAAAGCTACTTTTTATTACACGGCTGAAGGACGCGTTGATTTTAGACAATTGATTAAGGATATGGCGGACGATTTCAGAGTCCGAATTGAAATGCGTCAGATCGGTTCCCGACAAGAATCTTCACGTTTGGGCGGAATTGGCTCTTGTGGGCGTGAATTATGTTGTACAACTTGGTTAACGGATTTTCGTTCAGTTTCTACCTCTGCGGCGCGCTATCAGCAACTATCTTTGAATCCGCAAAAATTGGCGGGACAATGCGGAAAGTTGAAGTGTTGTTTGAATTATGAATTAGACATGTATCTAGATTCAATTAAATCATTCCCGAAACCTGAAACTCGTTTGCATACCGAGAAAGGTGATGCCTTCCATTTCAAAACCGATGTTTTCAAACGATTGATGTGGTATGGTTACCAAGGTGAAAATGGTTTAATTGCTTTGACTCCAGAACGGGTGAAAGAAATCGTAAAACTCAACAAAGAAGGAATTAAGCCTAAGGATTTGAAAGATTTTGAAATCGTAGAACAAAAAGAAGTTGAGGTGGGTTATTCGAATGTGGTTGGACAAGACAGTGTTAATCGTTTTGAGAAAAACTTCACTAAATCAAAGAATCAAAATCGGAAGAAAAAGAAAAACAGAAATAACCAACAAGGAAATAAAAACAATCCCGTAAGTTGATGAAAAACGTTGTATTTTTAATGACCTTATTGTTATTCTTTGCTAGTTGCGACGAAACTGCGTATTATCAAAAATCTTTTGGTTTTAAGAATAACATGTGGAGTCAAGATGTAAAACCGAAATTCGAAGTTGAATTTCAAGACACAACCAAACTTTACGATTTTGTTTTAACACTCAGAACAACAACCGATTACAAATACAGCAATCTTTGGATTTTCTTAAATTCTACGCCACCTGTTGGTGAATCCGTTCGTGAGCCCTACGAAATTAAGACAACATTCCCCGACGGAAGTTGGATAGGAAAAGAAACGGGAACGATTGTGGAGCATCAACTTGTTTTCAAACGTCGTCGATTACCGTTTAAAGGAAAATACAAGTTTGGAGTGGAACAAGCCATCACCGATAAAACGGTTGATGAGGTTCTTGACATTTCACTTCGAGTCGAAGAAGTAAAGGAATAAAATGCGTTTCAGAATGCTTTCCCAGGAAGAGCTTCAACATCTGGAAGCAGAATTCAAACAATTCCTTATTGTGAATCACATCCATTCAGAAGATTGGAAAAAAATCAATGAAATTGAACCTGAGAAAGCTGTTGCACTCGTCGAATTATTCAGCGATACGGTACTTTTGATGGTCTTTGAAAAAATTGAATACTTGGAGTTTCGATCGAAGCAATTATTTTCGGTTTATCACATTCACTCAGAAAGAATTGAAGCGATACACGTCAAGTCGGAGGATCATACCGTGAGTTTGGAAACAGACGAGGAAATTTCAGTCGCCATAAATTCAAATTCGTCAAAGCTATCTATTTATCGCGCCGAGAAGAAGGTTAATCCGTTTAAAGAAGATGAAGTTTATCGCCTAGTAGAACAAGGTTGTGTTAAGTCAACTGAACTTCTTTGGGAGCAATTCAGTCAATTGATTAAAACATCAGCATAGCCAGACCGCAGCCAATCAGAATACTAATGAGTTTCAATAAATTGAACTTATGATTCTCAGACGTTTCAAAAATAATTGTGGTCGAAATATGCAGAAACATGCCCACAACAATAGCTAAAATCACGTGAATATCGATACCGATTTGTTCCGGTGAAATTTGGAATCCTAGAATTACACCAATCGGATTCATCGCTGCAAAAGCCAATAAAACAAGCCAGGCTTTCACTTGCGATAAATTCGTGTTTACCAACAAAGTCATTAAAGCAATCGACACAGGTATTTGATGGAAAATGATTCCCCAGAAAAGCGAACCATGCTCGTGCGAATGGTCGGAGACAATGCCAGCATATTGATTTCCAAGTGGAATTCCTTCTATGATTGAGTGAACAGAAAGTGAAAGAAACAAAACCCAAGGTAAAGCCTGCCCTTTGTGAACGTGAACGTGTCCGTGTTCGATTCCACCTGAGAAGTATTCCAGAATCAATTGAATTAAAAATCCGAGTAATATAAACAAACCAACCTGTGTTCCCTTATCTTGATAAATATCGGGGAGTAAGTGCTGAAAAATAATAGCCAATAAAAATCCACCACTGAACGCAAGCGAAAGTTTTATAAATTGACTTTTATTGGTCGCTTGGAGGTAACTCACGACAAGTCCACCTGAAATGACGGATAAAAACAAGCCAATAAAAACGAAGGTCAAACTCATTATTTTCGTTGTGCAATGATGATTAATCGATCTGAAGTCGAGGCATCAAAAGGATTCAAATCAAAGCTGCCAAAGGTATGAAGAATTCGGAATTGATTGGCAAGTAACGTTTCAAAGTCTTTTAATTTCAATGCCTGAACACGCTCTGTGAAATCAAATTTTTCACCTTGATCTTCAAACTGAATGCGTTTGAATATGTGTTTTCCATCGTAACGACGCGTGATGTGAAAGGTGAGGTTGTCGACGGTTTTCTCCTCCTTAGAAACCAAATTCGCAATCACTTTTTCCGCATTCATAAAATCAATTACCAATATGCCATCTGGTTTTAACATTTCAGCAATCGCGTTGCAAACTCGCTCATTATCAGTTGTTTCATCGAAATAACCAAAGCTTGTAAACAAATTGAAAACTGCATCAAACGTCTTTCCATGTATCGGCTCACGCATATCATGAACTTGAAAATCCAAATGTTCATTTTTCAATTCGGAAGCAATCGAAATACTATTCGGAGACAAATCGACACCTAAAACGTCATAGCCAAATTCGTTTAACGTTTTTGCATGTCGCCCTTTACCACAAGCCAAATCAAGTAGTTTGGAAGAATTATCTAATTTGAGTAAATCCAATAAATTGGAAATGAATAATTTGGCCTCGTCTTCATTGCGATTACTATACAATTGATGATAATAACTTGTATCAAACCAACTCGCGAACCACTCCTTTTCATGCATGGTGCAAAGTTACGAATGATTTTGGTCTGTTGAGCTTAAGAAATTACTTCAAGACTTTTGCCAACATTTCTTTCAGATGTGCAACCTCAGCTTTTAACAACTCGATTTGATCTTGGTAAAGTTTGCGTTTGTTTTCGGTTATACCATTTTGGTCAATCTGACTAAACAAATTCCCTCCGTATGGATTATTCGAGATATTAAAAACCATTTGATCGTTAAACGAAATGACTTCTTCGGGTTTCATTCCCAAAACATCGGAAATTCGCTCCAATCTGCTATATGTCACTTCAGATTCACTCAACTCCATCTAGGTGTCGGATTAATCCTATTAAATTGATTATTTACTAATCTTTATTTTGATTATTTATTCGTATATTCAAGTAAAAATTGAATACATGAAGAAGGAAATGGAAGTGAACGGGCTTATAGTTCAACTAAAAAAACATAATGGAAATGATTATTTTTCATTAACTGATATTGCAAAAAGTCAGGGAGAAAATATAAGACCAGCAGATTTAATTAAAAACTGGATTCGAACAAGAACAACCTTGGAATTTATTGGGACATGGGAAAAATTATACAATCCACAATTTAAAGTGGTCGAATTTGACCACTTTAAATCGCAAGCTGGACTTCCAACTTTTGGTCTCAGTCCTGGTCTTTGGAAAGAGCGCACAAATGCTGTTGGATTTATTGTTATTCAAGGAAAATATGGTGGGACTTACGCTCATAAAGACATTGCATTTGAATTTTGTTCAGCAATCAACCCAATTTTCAAGTTGTTTTTAATTAAAGAATTCCAACGACTCAAAGTAGCGGAAACCAATCACCAAACTCTTGAATGGTCAGTTCAACGAATGATTTCAAAAATCAATTACCACATTCACACCGATGCAATAAAAGATAACTTAATTCCTAATGCATTAACAAAGGAACAAGCAACAATTATTTATGCTAACGAAGCCGATTTGTTAAATGTCGCATTATTCGGAATGACTTCTAAACAATGGCATCATTCAAACCCGAATTTCGAAGGTAACATACGTGATTAAGCAACCTTGGAACAACTAGTTGTTTTGAGTAATATGGAAAGTATAAACGCTTTGTTAATTCAACAGGGATTGAATTCGCAAGAAAGAATTATGCAATTAAACCAAGTGGCAATTACCCAAATGAAATCTCTAATTACTGCCAAAGGATTGAAGCGTTTAAATGCCAACCAATAATTTCAAATTCTATTAATTTCACTAAATTTGTTAAAACCTAACCTATGAAAAGAGTACTATTCATCATTCAATTATTCGTTTTTACAAATACATTCGCCCAAGATACAACTTGGGTTCAAACCTTTACGTTTGATTCGATAACAACTCGAAGAGCGAATTTCACGTTTCCTCAGGAATTAAATACCAAGCGTTTCGAGAAAGTTCTTATGTACTACAAATTGAAATGTAGTCCACTTACTACATGGGATCAATACGATTGTGGAGAATGGGATTATCTGACATACACTCGTGTTTTCGATCATACAGGAATTTATGATTCTGTGCGAAAAGATGGTAATCGCTTTTTAGCTAATTGGGCAAGCCCTGGAACCATTGATTATACACCTACTCCAAATAGTATTTTTGATACCTATACCAAAATAGAACAAGAGCGTAATTCCGTAGGTTTAAGTTCCTCGCCGATAAATTCAGGAACGAGCAGCTCAACGGCAATTTTCAATACAGCAGACAAAGGATCACGCTTTCAGCAATTATTAACGGCAACTGAATTGACCGCTGCTGGGATTCAAGCGGGAGATATCCAAGGAATGATTTTGGAAATCATGGATGTTGGTTCAAATGGGTATCTTCTTAGTCCTCGAATTTCAATTAAAACAACTACAGCAACAACGTTAGCTTCTTTTGAAACGACAGGTTTTTTAGAAGTATACAACAGAACAAGAGATGCAGGGAATCCTCTGTTGGTAGGGCCTAATGAGTTTATATTCTATCAACCTTTTAACTGGGATGGAACGAGTAATATAATTATTGAATTTAACTATGCATCTGACGAGCCTTCCACAAATGGACTTGTTTTTACAACTGAAAATGTTCCAGGGAATGTAGCTCTCTCATACCCTGATCGAAACGGATATTTAAATCTTTCGGGAACGAATTACACAATGACTGAATTGTCGGATTTCACTGTTGGTCAGGAATTGACTGTTGAATTTTGGGCAAAAGGAAATGGAACAGCGGGTACAAACACAACTATTTTAGAAGCATATGATACGCTCAATAACCGCATTTTAAATATTCACATGCCATGGAGCGATAACAATGTCTATTTTGATGCAGGTGTGTCTTCTGGTTATGATCGAATTAACAAAACAATGTCTGCTTTGGAAATGGACAATACATGGAATCATTGGGCTTTCGTTAAAAAGCAAAGTACGGGTGAAATGTTCATCTATAAAAATGGGGCATTGTGGCATTCAGGAACAAACAAAACTCGAAATATCGGGTATATTCATCGCTTTATTTTAGGTGCAAACGCCGATCAAGGTTTGAAATGGAAAGGAAAAATCGATGAATTACGTTTCTACAACTCTGCGCTTTCAGCTTCTACAATTCAAGCGAATTACCAAAGCAAAATAACTAATACTCATCCAAACTGGAATAATTTGCTTGTTTACTATGACTTTGATAATGAAAATTATGCAATCGACAAATCGGTAAATGATAACCTATTAATGCCTTCAGAGCATAATATGATTCGGTTTGATGAGTTACCAGTTTGTGGTGTGCAAGTTTCATCTGAAAAACCAGTACTTTCTTTGATGCAAGGAACTATCAGTTCGACGCCAACAACTATTTCAGTGAATGAAAAAAGGTTAAAGCCGCGAACAGTTATTTTCGAACAACAACCATTGAACAGACATTTCGAAATCACGAATGCCTATGTGGGAACGCTACAAGGAAATAACATTCAATATGACGAA
>Ga0315903_10010130_pt1 | contig 11299 bp, 15 predicted proteins | sample LakEriMetagenome_7_FD_203524 | JGI IMG/M metagenome (GOLD analysis project Ga0315903, IMG submission 203524) | Freshwater fungal communities from buoy surface, Lake Erie, Ohio, United States - Buoy 2 MA119 | ecosystem: Environmental > Aquatic > Freshwater > Lake | place: USA: Lake Erie, Ohio... | reverse complement strand
CTTCGGGAACCATCACTATTGAATTCTTACCGCAATATGTACCAGATCGATTTGTGATTATAAAATTATTAGATAATAATGCTACAGTTATACATGATAGTGGATATGTTTCAGTAAATCCTGATCAGGCACAGGTTGAATTTGGAAAGTTGTTAGATGAATTAAACAAATCCAAGCCAAATGGATACTCCGGAGAAATTAAAAATGCATCTACTGCAAAATCTGTTAGTGTTAAATTAGATGATCCAGCAGCTACATATTATTTTGAAGTGTATGCGCCACTAGGTCCAACGGTTTGGGACGCTTCACTGACTTGTAGTGACGGCGAATCGACTGCAACAAAACCATCTGTACAATCAGTAATGTCATCAACTTCAATAACACAAGAACAATGGACACAACAATTAGGAAACACTGCTTATTGGAATTCAGACACACGAATACGATTAGGAAAAACAAATAATCAAATAGTTATAGATACAGCAGATAGAACTACGGCAACATTTGATAAACCTGCAAAAAAAATAGATCAACTGTTATACATTTGTACCATGAAACAAGGAAAACCAAACACCGGAAAAGAAACAATACAACCAACTTCAGAATTTATAACGGCATTTAAAAAATATTTATCAAGTGTTGCAGCTACAAAAAAATTAGAATTTGCTGATACTGATGTACGAGTACATATTGATTGGAAAGCTGGAACAGCAAAATTTGCATCAGCATATTTAAACAATAATAAAGAGTTAGCTCCGGTTTCTGTGAATTTTACAACATAGCAAAAAAATATAACGTAATATTTATTTATATAAAATTTAAAAAAAACATCATATGAAAAACTTAGAACAATTATTAGCCGAAAACATTTTAAGATTTGGAGCAAAAAATTTATCTAAATCTGATCTTTATAAAATTAAAAGATTAGCAGAACAATTAAAACCAGGTCAGACTGTATTTAAAACTTTAAAATCAGACCCCGGAGGATTCGGAAGTACCGCTGAAACTGCGGCTGCGATTGCGTCAGGACAATGTATATTTCCAAGAGTTTTTAAGGAAACTAAATTAGATCCATTATCATTTGATATATCAGCTGAATTTTATAACAACATGGTTAGTTTGGATAAAGGTTTAATGTCTGGTGATGTAGACGTTAAAATTGATTCAATTGTACGAGCGTGTCTTGGACCTAAATTTAATACTAAAGAGTTTAAATTGGAAATTACCGGTCAAGCTACTAGTGCAAATCCAGGTATGACAGCAGGTAAAAAAGGAGAATCATTAGATCATCCGGGTACACCATATGACGGATTGGATATATCCGATCAATCTAATAAACAACTTGGTAACATGTATTTAGCCAAACAACGAGCTGAAAGTATTAAAAAACGTCTTGTAACTGCATTAACCAACGCTGGAATAACTAAACGTATACCAGATTTAGATAAACGGATTACAACTACTGGTAAAGTGGTTAAAGGAGGTCGAGATGCTGTAGGAGCCAGAATAATTAAAGTTTTGGTATATGTACCGCAACTAGAAAAAAATCCTACGTTTAAATCTGGTGTATTTGCTAATATATCAGTATCATATGAATACACGTGGGCCGATTACGAAACAGATGGTAGAGGATGGCTTAATAGGAATAATGGATATGCTAAAATGACAACTGGTAAAACGGGCACTGCTTTAACAGATGCACAAAAGAGCTTTTTTGCATATCAAGATGTTAAACCATTAATAAAAGCTTCGTGGGGAATGACATTTGGAGTACAAGGCTTAGGAAGTGAGTTTGACTTTTTGGTATCATTTGGGCGCGGTGGAGATGCCGGACCAGTTAGTCCAGGCAGAGTGTTTCAAGGAGATAAACAATGTATTGATAAAACTGGTAAATTTACCACAACGGCTGCAGCTGGATTTGAACTAGGAGATGCATCATGGAGACCGCCGGATCGTGATGAAGATACTGATCGTTGGAATGTAGCTGCAGTAGAAGGAGATATGAGTAGAGCCGGCGCGCCATTATTTCGAGAAGCTGAAAAAATATTAAAAGGGTGGTTGGCATCAAATGGATGTATATCTACTCAACAATGGAATGCTATTAAACAAAAAGGACTTATATTTTCAGTGTTAGACGCAAATGGTCAGTCTGGATACAAAAAACCATCTGAATTAAAACCAATAAGACAAGATAAATTGCAAGTAATGGGGTTGGGTGGTTCTGAAACTCTGCAAGGTGGATCATTTCAAGCAGAAATGGATTTATCTGAATTTATTCAAATGGCTGGTGGTAATACAACCCCGATATTAACAAAAACTACGGCGCCAGATGCTTGGATATGGGATCAGACAGTCAATCCGCCAACATTTACACAAGTAAAAAATATGGAAACGGATCCTGGTAAATTAATAATACAATAATTTTTACACAAAAAAAAGGGGCTAATTACCCCTTTTCAACTGTTTATATAAACAAAACTTATTTTTTATAAGTCGCTAGTATAACATATATTATTACATTCATACTACCAATTGGTTCAAATACCCCAGTAGATGGATTTGTCCAAGTGAATAATTCTGTGGCGTGTAGGTCGTAATATACATACACAGCATCCCATTTGCTATTAATTATATCTCCCCAATGCGCTGCAGATTGTTTGAAGTTTTCAGTTACTTGCGTTGATACTTGTTGAAACGTAGGATTAACACATTCACATACCACCGCGAATTGAAGTTCCTCAGTTATCATATCAAATTTACTTTCATCTAACAATTTAATTCTAGCCCCAACTTCTGGTATTTCATTGAAATTTGGAATGTCGACATTTTGATAATGTGTCATAGTCCATTCGCTATTATCATTAATAATGTCATGAAACATGCAATAACGGTTATAGATAGCATTATGAACTGCTGCTGGTTTTAATCCTACATCCGGTGTTAATGAAGCAACTCCTTTTGCTATTCGAGCAGCGTTAAACTGTTTAATTATTTCGGATTGAATAAATTCTTGCTTTAAAGAATCTCGAAACAAATTTCCTCGATTCCACGTACCTACCGTGTCAGACAATTTGAACTTAGGAGTTGTTTTACTTTTAACTTGGGAGAATGTGTAATTGATACTAGATACCGTTACAATTGCAATAATAAATAACTTTTTCATAACTCTTTAACTTTTTAATTCTTTTATACTTTATAATATAAGAATAATATTTCATTTATCCAAAGAATATGTAAAATATATTTACTGATATTTATTAATATGGAATACTTAGATAGAATCATTAAGCGTCATTTGCAACAAAAAGTTCAAAAAACTTTAACTAGAATTAATGAACAAGCAAAAAACCAAAAAAAGTCTCTTAAAAATTTTAAGTCTGCAGAAATTGCAAAACAACTTTATAATGCTAAAGGCTTTTTTAAGGATGATGAGGATGCTGCTATCCGAGCAATTGAAAGAATCCGTACGGTTCAACAGTATAACGAAGTAAACAAACAACTTCAACCGCTTACCGGTCAAAAAGGAATTGGACAATGGTTGCGATCTTTTATGCCATTTAATAAACGATTAGAAATAGTAAATCATTTAACTACAGCAATACCAAAAAAACAATGGCATTGGACTATTAGTGCAATAATGCCATGGGAAGATTTTAAACGAGTTACTACCGGTGGATCTGCATATGAAAAAGGTCAAATGCCTGGATCAAAAACTGGATATACTGCAGGACAAAACAATGCAATTACCGATCTAATAGGATACTATAGTGACGAATGGCAAACAAGAGGTGAAGAGTTAGGCCGCGAATTTGTGCATGACATGATGACAACATTAGGCATCGTTACAGCGCCAATACTACCACTTTCTGCTGCTATTGGATTAATAGATGCTGAATTATATCGACGAGAAGCAAACAATTATGCTGCCGGATTAATTGCAACGTTTTCTTTGCTACCAGGTATGGGGTCTGCAGTTGCAAGAAGATTACCAGCTGTGATGAAACTGGGTAAAACTGGTATGACAAATTTAGGTAAAAAAATAGCAAGAGGTTCGAAGAAACTTACATCGACTCAATCTCAAGCAGTTGCCGAAGTCAAAAAAAATTCAGGTTTTATTCGAAGAAGTTTAGATAATTTTTTAGATAAACAAATTAAAGCCAATTCAGGTAAAATAAAAGCCTTGCCAGATGCGGCAAAAAAATCTTTAAATTCTAAACTAACAAATGCTGCAAAAGCAGGGTTTAAATTTGCTGGAACCGCTGGATTTTATTTATATGGTGTTCCTACAGCATATGGTGCTGTATACAATAAATTAGATCCGCCAGTTACACAGCAAGATATCAATTCAATATTAATACCTGCGGAAGAACGTATAGGTAAATTAGCTATGGCTAGTTTACAACGAATGTTAGCTAAAAGATCAACTGCTAATACAAAGAAATATGGAGGTAGTAAATCACAAACTAAATCAGGTGTAGGACAACCAGTACTGACTGGATTTCAAAAAATGGGTGCAGCAGTAGGAAAAACAATAGGAAAACAACAAGAATCAAAACAGCCTTTAAAAGAATTTAATCCAGCACCTGAAGCTCCAGGATTACTTTCGCAAATAGGCGATATGATTAGTATTGGTGGTATAGGAAATATGGCATGGATTGGTTTAGCAATCGGTGTTATAGCTGGTATAGGAGGAAATCGATTATATAGAAAATTTACAGGTAAAACTAAATCAAGAGCTGCAAATCCTAGATCATTACCATTTCATAAATGGCGTATGTTTCAAAAAGTACCTAAATTATTTACAACAGATTATTGGAGAGCTTTAAGAGACATTAAAAATTTGAATAACGTACGAATTCCAGATGCGGTTGAACTCGGTGGGTTTAAAACAATTAATGTAACTAGATCTCAATATAATGCTACAGTTGCTAGATTAGAAGAATTTACTACATCTCAATTAAGAGAATTTGAAAAAGAACTAACAGAACAACTAGCAAGTGGCAAAATAACTCCGGAACAGGCAGTAATAGATTTAGCAGCAATTGCTCCTGGTAAATTTACTTCTAAATTTGAAGCATATGTAAAAACATGGAAAACCGGTGAAACTAATCGAATCGCTCAAATGAAAGCAGCTGCAGAAAAAGAAGCAGCAGAAAAAGCAGCTGCAGCAAATCGTAAAGTTACAATGGATCCATATGGAACATCATATGGCTATTCTACTACAACTACACTTGGCAAAGGTAAATCTACATCCGGAACGGCATCCGCAGCTAAACCTCCGATGGGATGGGCATATCCAAATGTTACACCAGAACAGTTTAAAACTTTAAATATTTCTGATAAAACATATTTGGCTTTAAATCCGTCGGCTCGATACAACCCAGCAACTAAAAGTATTAAACGTAGCTATTAATCGCGATTAATAAACCCATTTAGAAAATCCCGTTGCTTTTGAATTGCATCCGTTAACTCTGTGTTTGCAGTATCTTTTCGTTTTTTTGTACTAGTTGTACCATTTCTTCCAGAGCTAGATGCATTAGCATTTGATTTGCTAGATCGCTTGGTTCGGTTTGGTGTAGTCGTATCACTATGTTTTGCATCATTTGTTCTGCTACCCGTATTGTTGTCTCGGCTTTCACTCGTTTCCCGTATGGGGTTTCTAACAACTGTTGTAGATCTAGGCTCATTGATGCCGATTTGGATGCGTCTCTCCAACTCTTCTGATCCAATGGTTCTTGTGTCTTCCATGTAGATGTAACCGGTGTTATAGTGCGTCTTTTGCCCCTGAATTTGGATACCACACGGGTACTTAGTGCCTGAAGCCGATTGCACACTGTATTGAATACCCCATGTAGCTTTTTTAATACGTATAACATGTCCATATTGTTTTTGTCCTAACCAAGAAAAGAAAACCGCATCTCCTATTCGGAACTGCGGCTTATCAAACTTGGTTTGTATTTTATCTGAAATTTTTTGTTTCTTTGCCATTTAATTAAAACATAAACCGGTGGATTGATCTACTATTCGAAACACTCGAAGATACTTAGTTACTTTGTCTTTACGAAACATTTTTTCAACTAATAAATCTCGTTGTAGTATATATCCAGATTCTACAAATTTATATGTTACTAACCGCAATGCTTTTAAACTATCAGATTCAATCATAAGATTTTCATTGTCAATCATTACATCGACTCTAGCAGCATTTTTATCAGATGCTACATCAGATACATCAAATATTTCGTGCCCAGACATTTCTTGTTCGTCATATTCAACAATATTTTCACGTATTGTTTCAAAAAACATTGCTAGGTCAACATTTGATGCTATTTTTGTTTCGCCCTCATAAAGTTCAAACAAATACTTTAAAACATCCAAATCAGATATTCCTTGAATATAATTCCATTCTGACTCTGTAATTACTATGTTTGCAAGAAGTGATTTCATATATCAACCCGTTTTATATTAAACAATTCTTCAACCTGCTGCACAGTTAACCGTTTTATTTCTGCAACCAAATGAATAACATCTTCGAAGTTAGTAGTAACTATATATCCAATTTGTTCATTAGACGAATCTGACTTATATGAATATGAATACTTGTGCATCTGTTTGGTTTATTATAAATATAAACCTAATTCATATGCCTTAAGAGTAGATGCCGCGGCTTCATCTAAAGTTTCAGCTAATTTTCGAAGTTCTAACCGGTTCAATGTAAATGTACTAGATTTAATTCTGATATCATACGTATCCGTGCGTTGTCCCATTGCGTATGATTCATTACATGTAATTAGTGTTGACTTCGAATAGTTTATTAAATCTTTATATGTCATTTTTATTTTTTGATTAAAAATGCATAGGTCACCAATATGCGTATTCATTGGATCTGTGCTAAACACATCTTGTGAAATTTTTTCGGCAAAGACAAAGTCCATGTTTGCCCATACTTCTCCGTAACGAGCTCGATATTTATCGGATATTGCCCATGGATGATTAATACTTCTCATGTTTTTTATATTTTATAAATTGTTACTGTGTAAACGTCTTTTGAATAATTGTGTCGTAAATTGACGTATTTGTATTTTTCTAATAACATATCCAATACTAAGCCTGGATGTACGTAAAAGAAGCCTTCTTGTATTTTGTTATTAATAGGTGATAATAAATTGAATGAAACAATTCGATCGGATAAACTATACATTTTTTCGACATCTGTAAATAGTTTAATTAAATCTTCATCTTCGGTTGCACATTTTCTTTGAGTAAAATATCCAGCTGCTACAACCCAATCATGATTATGTATTTTAAGGTTTTCAAATGTGCTACATATAGGAGTATCTAAATTATACTTCTTTGTAGCTAAATCACACATTATAGGATTCATATCAACACCATTATATCCAAATACTTCATTAGATATTTCTGATAGATATCCATATAAATCGCAACGACCACATCCGATATCTAACACCGTATATACAGATGAATCTAATCCTAATACTAAATTTTGAAATAAAAATTTTTGCTCAGCCGTAGTATTATATCCAACCGCTTTAGGACTATACAACATATAATCTTCATCAGTTGCAGGATCTAATTCATCATATTTTTTATATGATTCAGATTCATCAAATAAGATGTTTTGCAGTTTAGTTTGTAAATCACTTACAGAATTCATGCCCTTAGTATTGGTAGTTTGTTTTCAGCTACTAATTCATTGTAATTTATAGTAGTAACAATAGCACCAGAATCACATAGTTTTTCTGTTAGGTCTACATTGATATAAGTCTTCTTAGATTTAGAAGTATTTACCATTGTAGTTGCTGATCGATCTTCAAATAATAAATCATACATCAACGACTTATTAATTACAAATGAATCTAATACTACTGCTACTTTATTAACTCCATGAGCTGTAACAATTACTGGTTGACCATTTTTATAAGCCATTATTCTAAGATTTTAATGATTTTACTGGCAGTTACGCCTTTTACTTCGAAATCAAACTGATATCCTTGAAAGTCTTTAACCACCTTAGCCTCAGCTTCAGTGACAGATAAAGCTTCTACCAGATACATTTCTGTAGTTTTCTTAATTTTTACACCTTTTGGGGTGTCTTCTTCAATTGATAATTGAACTTTTGCTGTGTAATAACTCATTTTTTAAAATTTAATATAACTTTAATAAAAAATAAGGAAAAAACTGCGTATTTCCTATTTACTGTCTAAATATTTTTGTAGTCTTTTTTGATTTTTATGATATTCAAATGAGCGCTCAATTTGTTTAGGCGTTAATTTCATTTTTAACTGAAGAATATCTAAAACATCTGCTATGATCTTTGCTTTATCAACACTTGTTTTTGCTTTAGACGACATTGCTTTGATAATTCTTTCCATATCTTGCAAATACCGAGCTGGTAAATTTTTATACACTCTGGTTTTATCAATAAAATTATCTTGTTTTTGTTTTTTTGATTTAGTTTCTGTTAAAACTTGTTTGGTAATCTTTATCGATTCTTTAAGAATATCACCATATTTCACAACCCAAGCTACTTCAGGACCCGGAGGCGGTGGTCCGCCCCCCATATCTCCTCCTCCGCCGCCACCAGCTGGTGCAGTAGATGCTTTTTCTTTATCCTTCTCACCCAATCCCTTAACGTCATCTAACGAAAGTTGCAGTTCGACGGTATAACTGTTATCTCGTCCCCACCCGGTATATGGGACAAACTTAATAATTCCGTTTTTATATAAATTTAAAAGAATTCCAGGCGTTACATTTAATTCAATGCCGCTTCTTGCAATAAATTCACGTATTCCAATAGCAGATAACGAATAAATCAATCCTATATGTTGGGTACCATATGCATCAAATTTACCAATAAATCGTTCTTCAGCTGGTGTAAAGCCGGATTCGGCTGCATCTACATTTGCATTAGCAGTTTCTCGGTCGTCTTGCTCGAGAATCATCTTATGTAAAACGGATTCAATGATATAATGTTGTTTGTTAGTCATTAGTATTAGATTTTGTTTCAGCCAATTGGGTTGAACGATATTTAGTTGCTAACTTTTTTAATTCGTTAATTGATTTTCTTGCAACACTTGCAGATTTTTTAATTCCTTTTGTTTGAAATCGTTCATGGTTTTCTTTGAATGTTAACCAATGTGATTCCATTACTTCATAAATTTCTTGTGATGTCATATTAACCTTTTTATTTTAATATAAATATGTAACTACGATAAACGGTCCATGAAATTTAATATATGTTCATCATGCACTTCTAATGTTGTATAATCACTTAATTCTATATAAATAATATCGTCTTTCTGATATATTCGTTGAATGTGTGAACAATTTATAAATTGTTGATCTACAGTACCGTCTACCTGATATACATTAACTGATATGAACGTATTAGATTTCATTAATCACCAGTCCATCCACCTTGAGACGGTCGGCCACTTACTGTTTGATATGGATTTGATTGTGTAGGCGGTGTTATTGATGGCGGTCCAAAGGATCTTGTAGTATCTTCTAATTCTCGGAAGTTCATAGGAATTCCTCGTTTTAATATACATGCAATAACTTCACCCATATAATAATGAGATGGATTTCCTTCACGCAAAAATTTAATAACTTGATCGGTATTATGTGTGGTAGTACCCCGATATAAAGTGCCGGCACCTAGTTTACTTTTATTAGATTCGATCCAACTAGCTAACGCACTTTTAGAAATATATTTAGGAAGTATGAAATCTGACAAGTTAATTCGATTAGTAATAGTATCAGGTATTTGCATCCAGTCAGTATCTACATATTCTTCAGCAAAATCAGCGCCCATATCATCATCTGCTGACATTAACGCAACTTTCTTTAATTTGTCTGGCATACGTTTCCATTCTTCAGCTTCATTATATTCTAGTAGCATTTTTACTCTGCGTATTTCTTCTTTAAGAATTTGAATATGTCTAGGATTGTTTTGATTAAATAGTTTCATTTTACTCCAAATTTTCTAATTTATAAATAGTTGAATAAATTAATTCTTTTACATTATCAATTTGATTTAAAATGTATGAATCTTTTGGTATTTTATCATACGCTCGTTCAACAAACATTGCTAATGCTTTAAAATATTTTAATACAACAGCTTGATCATAGTCATCAAATTTTTCAGGAGGGGTATATCCCTGTATGACACCATGTTTTCCTTGATATGATTCAACCAGCCCGTCGACTAAATCTGGTATTGAATCATAATATGCTCCTAATGCTGTATGCGCTGCATATGATCCCTGACCAGTTGTTTGCCAATGAAAAATGTGTGCTTGATCTCTCGACGCCATTAATGTAGATATTAATTTTTCAAACATGATGTTACTTTTTTATTAAAGATTTTAATTTTATTATAGATTCCGTTTTTACTAAATCTTTAGAAGCAGCTAAAACGTAATTTGCTTCTTTGTTTCTTCGTTTTTTATTGATACCGGAATTGTCTACTTCTCTAGCTCTAATAGCATCAGCAATTTTTTGGATATCTCCGGTTCTGCATGCAGTTCTAATAGATGCTGGTAGACTTCCATAATTATATGTTACTGACACTAATGCAGCTATTACTCCTTTCGGTAATCGATTTGCTATCGAACCTATTGCTGATATAGTTTTTGGTATAAATTCTTTTTCTAATCGCCGAGCTAAATCTCTAGCAGCATCTTCCTGTGTCACAATATACATAGGACGATTACTACGATCATTTCCTAGTTGAATTACTTCACCTTCTGGCGTCGTAATTGTACTACTGCCGATGCCAATTCTCCAATTATTAACATCCCATTTAGCCATTGGATTATAACCTTCTAGCCTAGATAATAACCGGGTTGCCTGAGCTGTTACACTCGAATTGAAATCTGCATCAGCAACCAAATCACCAGAAAATATCGCAGCTGGTATTGCTACCGGGGCTATTATTCCGGTATCTTTCTTTTCCGGTTCGATTTCTTTTTTCTCACTATCCCTGGTTTTATATTCTTTAACAATATTTAACCACATTGCTGCAATTTTTCGATGTCCGTCTATATTAAAATTTACTAAATTACGATCATACATACCTTTACCGAATCTACTAACATCAATAACATCATCGGTGTAATCTTGACTATTAATCCATTCTGATATATCAACAGCTGCCGGATATTTGCTTTCTGAGTTTTTTACGTATCGTTTTAACGGATTAGACACTGCTATAACTTTAGCATTGTGATTGTTTGCAAATGTATATATAGCTTCTAAAGCTCGTATTGCTTTA
>Ga0315903_10010128_pt1 | contig 11301 bp, 11 predicted proteins | sample LakEriMetagenome_7_FD_203524 | JGI IMG/M metagenome (GOLD analysis project Ga0315903, IMG submission 203524) | Freshwater fungal communities from buoy surface, Lake Erie, Ohio, United States - Buoy 2 MA119 | ecosystem: Environmental > Aquatic > Freshwater > Lake | place: USA: Lake Erie, Ohio... | reverse complement strand
TGCACCGCAGAGATAGGCACGCAGGGCTTGGAGATAAACCAATTCGATACAAACTTAATTCGCGCTTTCTTTCGATCAAAAGCCAACTCATCTACCGCAAGCTCGACGCAAGAACGAGATGTACCCAGTCGGGGATAGGAGATCAATAACTTCGCCTGTGATGCGCTCTCAGATAAGACAGCGATATCGGTAATCGCAAAGCGCGAATCCACCTCTCTGCGATTAGCAGGAATGAAACTGCCCAAAGTACGCAGTGCGCTCTTCTTCTTATTCCACGTCAGTATCTCTCCACCACTACGCCCGCCACCCAACAAAACGGTGTCATCTTTCAGTAGCGCAAGTGCGGGACCTCGAGAGTTTCCACCTTGAGTTACAGCCTTATCAATTGATTGAGATGTAATCGCTAGTGATACCGCACTATCGGAGAAATCAGCAGCGTTAGCCGATGACATAACTCCAAAAAGCAGAGCAGAGATAAGAAGAATCCTTCGAGCCATGTCTAAAACCTTAAGTTGCGCCCGAGAAGTCGGCAACCTGAACCTAATTCAGCTGGTTATATCTCCAACTTATCGTCGCAGCCACAGCAACCCACACCTGCCAGCGGGCGTATGTAAATCACTAGGTAAGTTGCTTGGTAGGAGCCATAACTAACTCCCAAACGCAGAGATTTTGTGGCTGTTGATAAGCAAATAACATTCCTCGCGCAATATCTTCTCCCTGCAGAGCCCCACCTATGCTCTCGCGATAAATTTCTCGGTCGTCCAGGATCTTCGCATTCGATGTTCCATGAGTTAACTCACTGTCGACTAAACCTGGTGAAACCAAAATGACTCGAACGTTGTGAGGAGATGCTTCTCTCCTGAGACTTTCAGACATCGCCTTCACTGCATATTTAGTTCCATTATAAGCAGTGTGATTATCATAGATATTGCGCCCAGCAGTTGAGCCAATGTTAATAATTGTTCCAGTCTTACGCTTAATCATCTCTGGGAAAATTACAGATGTGCAATTGAGTAGCCCGATGCAATTAACTTCAAACTGACTTCTCCACTCTTCAGGAGCCTGCTGCGCTGTATGTTCTAGATTCATATATCCAGCGTTATTTATTAGGAGATCGACAGGACCATATAAATCTTCTGCTTCAGAAACAGCTCCAGCAAAACTCGCAATATCCAACACATCAACCGATCTAACTAGTGTGTTAGGAAGGTTGAGGGCCTCCATTCGATCTAATCTTCGCGAAACGAGGAGTAATGGAAAACCTTCCTCGCTGAAGGTGCGAGCGGCCGCTGCTCCGATTCCAGAACTTGCTCCAGTGATGACAACGAGAGGTTTCATTACTTACTCTTCGTTTTCATATGGGTCCTGGTAATTGATTGGAAGCTCTGGAACTCCATCAAGTATCCACTGTTTAAGAATTGTGGGCGAGAAGAGCTCTGAAATCACCATCTCGGCCGCCCCAATCAGACCAGTCGAATCAGAATCAGCTCCGATTCGAATCTCCAAATCTCGTGTTGCGAGAGGTAGCGAGCGTTTGAAAACCGTTTCTCGGATTGATGCGAGAAGGGCATCTCCTGCTTTGCTAATGCCTCCGCCGACAACCACAAGGGAAGGATTATGAAAGTTAACCAAGGTTGCAAGGATTTTTCCTACTTGTTGTCCTGCAGCGTTAATGGCATCTACACACCACTTATCGCCCCGCTGCGCGCCTTCGATGACGTCACTAGCTTCAATCTTCTTACTTACTTTCAAGCGATTGCTGAGATATTTACTCTCACCATTTTCAGCAGCCATAAGCGCATCACGTGCGATAGCAATTCCTCCGGCCATTGCTTCAAGACAACCGACATTTCCACATCGACAGATCACATCTGTAACACCGGCAACAGCAATATGGCCGATATCGCCAGCACACCCTTGCGCACCTCGATGTAAACGACCGTGGGTAAGAATTCCAGCACCAATTCCACTACCGATTTTGATATAAATAAACTCGTTGTATTTTTTATCTTGATTCTTTGCAACCTCACCAAGTGCCATCAGATTCACGTCATTATCGACCCAAACAGGCGCATCGAATTTCTTAGATAGGCGCTCTCGAACTGGATACAGATCCCAGCCAGGCATGATCGGTGGCGACATAGGAATGCCTGCTGCGAATTCAACAGGTCCCGGAAGTCCGATGCCGATTCCCCAAATTTCCTTCTTTGTCTTTGCAACAATCTTTTCAAATGCATTTTCAATCTTGAGAAGAACCTTTTCGGGGCCAAGTCCAATATCACCCTCGAGTTCAACGATTTCTGAAAGTTTTCCACTGAGATCCGAAAGCGCAATACTCATTCCGCTTGCACCTAATTCAGCTATCAAGATAACGCCAGCATCTGCGTTGAATTTTAATAAGCGGGGAGCCCGCCCACCGGTTGAAACGCCAATCGTTCCTTCTTCTAAAAGGTTGAGCTCGACCGTCGAATCGATGTATTTCGAGACCAGGGTTCGGCTAAATCCAGTAATACGTGCAACTTCTGGACGAGAAGTGACTTGCTTGCGCCGCACAGTCTGAATGACTCGCGCTAAGGCTTCAGCCTCGTCCTGTCCGATAGAAGTCTCACTCACAACTTCACCCCTGCAGATTGAGCGTACAAATGCCAGACCTTTCCACGAGCGTGCCTTTGAGCGTAGCGGGCAAAATGGTAGCAGAATCTTTCATAACATTTGTATAACAAATCTAAAGTTAAGTGAGAAATTACTTGACTAATGTATAAAAAAGCATAAGTTACACCTATGCAAAAGCTACTCACACAGGGGCGCACAATCCCTTGCCAGGAACTGACCAGGAAGTGGTCGTCATGAGTACTCATACCTTTTCCCATTTCACGCCAACTAGCTCCGTAGGAGCAAAGCATAATGCTGGGGTTATCGGCATGGGATTTATTGGGGAAGTCCATATTCGCGCCATCAGGGCATCTGGAAATAACGTTCATGCTGTTTCAGCGGTGACTCTTGAAGAAGCGACCGCCGCAGCCGAGCGAAGCAGCATTCCAAATGCCATGACTACTGCAGACATGATGGCTGATCCAAATATTGATGTAGTTCATATCTGCACACCTAATGTCTTCCATGCAGAACTTGCTGAGATGGCTATCCGCAATGGCAAGCATGTAATCTGCGAGAAACCCTTAGCAATATCTGAATCTGACGCACTGCACTTAACCAACCTTGCTCGTGAAGCTGGCGTAGTAGCCACCATCCCATTTATCTATCGTTTCTATCCTTCGATTCGCGAAGCGCGAGCTCAAATCCAATCAAGCGGTGTATCTCCAAAATTGATCCATGGCTACTATTTGCAAGACTGGCTGGCATCTGTAGGGACGGATAACTGGCGCACCAATCCAGCTCTCGGTGGACCTTCACGGGCATTTGGAGATATTGGCATTCACTGGTGCGATCTCATCGAATTTGTTTCAGGCCACAAAATTGTCCGAGTAAATGCTCAATTGCTCAAAGTTTTTGAGACACGTGGAAACAATACGTCGGTCAGCACAGAAGATGGCGGATGCATACTTTTCCAGACCGATAAAGGTGCACAAGGCTCACTAGTTCTTAACCAGGCATCAGCAGGCCGTAAGAATAAGCTCTGGTTCTCGATTGAAGGTCCTGAGTACTCCTATGTTTTTGATCAAGAAAATCCGGATGCTCTCTGGCGCGGTGGCGTAGATGTGAACGAAACCTATATGCGAGCAACCCAAGGGGAGTCTGCTTCGGCGAAACGTTACTCATTCCTTCCCGCGGGCCACCCTCAGGGGTACCAAGACTGCTTTAACGCCTTTGTTGCAGACACGTACGAAGCCATTGAAGGTGGCGAGATCGATGGATTACCTCGCTTTGTAGACGGATATCGCGCCAGCCAGTTGACTGAGGCGGTGCTGCAATCTGCAGCATCTCAACGATGGGTGGAGATTAAATGAAACTAGGATTCTTGACCGCATGCTTACCTGATTTGTCACTTGAAGAAATTGCAGATTGGGCTGTGAAGAGTGGATATCAGGCGCTAGAAGTAGCTGCATGGCCAGATCTCGGTGCTAGACCATTTGTTGCTACTCACGTTGATGTGAAGAATAACGAAGCTCAATATCTCGCAGGCATAAAGGAGATATTTGTTTCTCGCAAAATTGAATTGTCATCAATCGCTTTCTATGACAACAATTTGCACCCAGATCAAAAACAACGTGATGAAATCAATGCTCATGTCATTTCCTGTATCGATGCTGCTTCAGCTCTAGGTGTGCCTAGTGTTGGAACATTTATTGGTCGAGACTGGAATAAACCAGTCAAAGAGAACTTGGCAATCGCAAAAGATGTATTTGCGCCAATTGTGAAGCATGCAAATGCAAAGGGTGTGCGTGTAATTATCGAAAACTGCGTGATGGAAGGGTGGCACCCTGATGGCTATCCCGGAAATCTCGCTTACTCCCCAGAACTTTGGGAGTGGATGTTTGAGCTCGGACTCTATTTGAATTTTGATCCATCGCACTTAGTGTGGATGGGAATTGATCCGATCGCAGCAGTAAAGCCTTATGTGAAATATATCGAGCATGCACAGGCTAAGGACATAGAAGTCTTCCCAGAAAAACGAAACCAATATGGATATCCCGGCAAAGCAATTGGCCGAGAGAATCCATGGGATGTCGGTTGGTGGCGCTACCGAGTACCCGGCCTTGGAGAAGTTGACTGGCGAAGGTTAGTTGATGCCCTTTACGAGGGGGGTTTCAGCGGTGTGCTTTCAGTAGAACATGAAGATCCGATATGGGGTGGAACTGAAGCGAAGGTAAAGACGGGGTTAGAAATAGCACACAACACATTACGTCCTCTAATAATCAGTTAGAAGACAAAAACTCATAAGAGTTCAACAAAGAGCAATAACAACCAGAGGGGGAAACATGTTACACATTAAGAAAGAAGGGAATGTCTTCGGTGCCAAGCTTCGACTAGCAGTAGTCGCAGTGATGGCAATTGGCCTAGTAGCAGCAATGACTCCAAGTAACGCTGCTCAGAAGGCTCCAAAGCAAATTCGTATTCTCTATGCAACAGCAGAGGCTAACTCTGCTGCTGTACAGGCAGTACTTCCAGCATTCAACAAGAAGACCGGCGTTAAGTTGGTTATGGACACAATGCCTTACGGCGCTCTGCAGACTAAGGTTTTTGCAGAATTCGCGGCAAAGAGTTCTTACTATGACGTAGTTATCGTTGACACACCTTGGTCACCGGCACTTGCGCAGAACCTAGAGCCACTCAGTGGTTACATGACTAAAGCGTCGCTAAATAATCTCGCACCACTTAACGCAGCTGATTTCATTCCAAAAGTTTTCTATGACACAGCTGTCTACAATGTGAAGAAGCCTTCACAGCACTATCCAAAGCCAACTGCCAGCGTAGATCCTGCAGCAATTAAGAAGGCTGGATTTGATGTGTACGGCTTACCAATCCAGGCTAATGCACTTGCATTGGCTTACCGCAAGGATCTCTTCGAAGATCCAGCACAGAAGGCTGCATTTAAGAAGGCAGCTGGCCGTGCACTCACAGTCCCAAAGACTCTCGATGAGTTCGCTGAAGTCGCTGAATTCTTTACTCAACCAGAGAAGAATCTCTATGGCACAACACTTATGGCGGGCACAGGAGACTGGTCAACAGATGACTTCAAAACACTTCTTGCTGCATATGGTGGCGATGGATACATGATCGGAAATAACCAGGAATTGAACTTCAACTCTGCAGCAGGAGTTAAGGCTCTTACCTACTACCGTAATCTGATCAAATCAGGATTCACACCACCAGGAACTACATCTGCGTCATGGGATGAAGTTGCAACGATGTTCAATAGCGGTCTAACTGCAATGACCATGAACTATCATGACTTGAAGCTGGATGACACTGTTAAAGGTGGTGTCATTGGATATGCGAAGGTTCCTTCTGCAAACTCAGAAGGTCCACACTTCGGAACTTGGATGCTTAGCGTAAACAAGTTCTCTAAGAACAAGGAGTGGGCATATCGTGCAGCTCAGTGGCTCACATCAGCTGAGCAATCAACAGCTATGTTGAGCAAGTCAATTCACCCAGCACGTAACTCTGTTTACGCAGCTGCGGGGAAGCTCCCAGATGCAAATCTTGCTGCCTACTACAAGACATTGAAGCAGGCATTGGCTGTTGGTGCAGGTCGACCACGTCTAACTAACTACGGTGAAGTTAATGCGGTGATCTTTACTATGGTCAACAATGTTGCGACAGGTAAACTTGAGCCAAAGCCTGCACTTGCTGCAGCTGCTATTGAGGCAACAAAGTTGCTTGAATCAGCAGGCTACAAGGTTCCAAAGTAAAAAAACTATAAGCACGTTATATACCTAGCGATAACGAAAGCGATAACGAAAGCGATAACGAAGGGGGAGGCAGCCGATGAAAAACGAGACGATTGAGCTTGTTGATGCATCGGCTGCCAGCAGCCTAGAGCTGGCTCGGAGAAATTCCGAGCCAGCTCTCCCCAATTACAAAAAGAGCCGAAACGGTATCTACTGGCTTCAAATGTCTCCGGCTCTAATCATCCTACTTTTAATGACAATTGCTCCAGCAATATTTCTGGTCCGCAAGAGCCTCACCAATGATTCTCTTTTAAATAGTAATTCGAATTTTGTCGGACTCGATAATTATCAAGCCATTCTTACAGATGCTTCTCTGCTTAACTCGGCGCGGGTCACGGCGACCTTCGTTGGAATTGTTGTACTTGTAGAGATGGTCGCAGGACTTTTCTTTGCACAATTCCTGCATAAGAAGACACGCTCAAATTCTGTGGCAGGTGCGTTACTCATTATTCCCTTCGCAGTGGCTCCTGCAGTTTCCGCGATGATCTTTCGCGAGCTACTTAATCCCAATTATGGTTGGGTAAATTACTTCATGGGCCTCGTTGGCCTTCCAGATAAAATCGATTGGCTCGGTAATTCGACTACCGCTTGGATTGCACTTATTGGTCTTGATGTTTGGCAGTGGACTCCTTTTGTCACTCTCATCTTGATAGCTGGAATGTCATCGCTTCCTGCTGAGCCTCTTGAGGCAGCCGCTGTAGATGGCGCGAATTCTTGGCAGATCTTCCGCCATGTTTCATTTCGCCTCTTAGCCCCATTTATCGGTATTGCCCTGGTACTGCGCACAATCCAAGCATTTAAGACTTTTGACTCATTTCTTATCCTTACAGGTGGCGGTCCAGGAGATTCAACATCACCAATCAATTTAGAAATTTATCGTGTTGCACTTCAAAGTTTCCGAGTTGGTTACGCATCTGCAATGGCGATCATTTTGTTAATTTCAATATCTATTCTCACTCCGATACTTCTGAGAATTCTACGTCGAGCCACACAGAACGAAGAAGTGTGAGAGCCCGATGAGAAAGTTACTCAATAAGCGCATCAAGCCACTTTCGCTCCTGAGCAAGATACTGATTTGGGCATGGATCTCAATTAGCATGATGCCAATCTTCTTTATGATTACAACGTCACTCAAGGACACAGAAGTTGCTCGCCAAATGCCGCCTAAGTGGCTATTCATGCCCAAAATTCAGAATTTCTTAACAGTCCTAGTTGGTGGTGAAGGTTATTCTCAGGGCTTTGATCGCCTCATGCTCAATAGCATCATCGTGACTTTGAGTTCAACGATTCTCTGTCTATTCGTGGCATTTCCTGCGGCGCTTGCACTAAGCCAGCCAAAATTTAGAACACGTGAATTCCTTTCATCATGGATTCTCTCGACCTATATGTTTCCACCGATTGTCGCAATTATTCCAATCTTTATCTTTGCTGGGAAGATTCAAGCCCTTGATACCTACCCAGTGCTAGCGATTCCTTACGCTGCCTTCAACTTGCCCATTGTCATCTGGATTCTCAAAAGCTCCATCGAGCAGATTCCAAAGGAGATTGAGGAGGCTGCTCGCGTGGATGGTGCCAATGGTTGGCACTATGTATCAAAGATTCTCTTTCCCTTGACTGTTCCTGCGCTAGCGACAGGTGCGATTCTTAGTTCGATTCTCTCTTGGAATGACTTCCTATTTGCACTGGCACTTACTAGATCTGTTGCAAAGACAGCACCAGTTGGCATCCAGGAATTCACGGGGATGTATGGAACCGACTGGGGTAGCCTGAGTGCAGCATCAGTAACCATTATTGCTCCGGTATTGATTATCTCCGTCATAGTCAGAAAACGTATTGTTTCTGGTCTGACTTTTGGAGCTGTTAAATAATGAAGAGTAATTACATGCTACGACAGGATAGGAATAGATAAATGAAGGCAGTCTTATTTCCAGGCAACCGCCAAGTTGAAATTGTTGAGCGTCCGAAACCGACAATTGGCTACGGCGACGTTCTTATGAAGAGTCGAGCATCAGCTATCTGTCGTAGTGACATGGGTCTTTACTCAGGTGATTATGCAGTCGTTGGCGGTGATGGAGCAGGCAAAGGCCAGATCATTCCTGGGCACGAGTCTTGCGGCGAAATTGTAGAAGTGGGCGAAGGAGTCACTCACCTTAAAGTGGGAGATCGAATTGCAGTACATCTTGCATTTGGGTGTGGCTACTGCGAGCACTGCCTCAGTGGTTTCACAATGCTCTGTCCAACATGGAAATGCCTAGGTTTTGATGTTGACGGCGGTAACGCAGATTTCGTGAGAGTTCCTGCCGCAAACGCTCTCCTACTTCCAGATGAAATCTCTTTTGCAGCTGGGGCTGTGATGACCGACATGATTGGAAGCCAGTATTTCTTGCAACAGAAACTACATGTTGCAGGAAATAAGCGTGTTGCAGTCATTGGTCTTGGCCCTATGGGGGCAGCTGCGACGCTTATTGCTCATGGGCTAGGAGCAGAAGTCATCGCAATCGACATTATGGAAGAGCGCCTAGCTTTTTCAAAGACTCTGGGTGCAGATTATGCGCTTAATTCAAAGAACGCAGATATCAAAGAAACAATCTTGAAAATCACTAAGGGCGCGGGCGTTGAAGTTGCAATCGACTGCTCTGGCTCACCGATAGGTCAAAATCTTGCACTAGATATTGCCGGAAAACATGGGGCAGTCGCCTTTGTAGGAGAGTCGAGCAAAACTGAGATTAACCCAAGTGATCAGATTATTCGCAAACTTCTCACTGTTGTTGGCGGATGGTATTTCCCGCTAGGTGCATGGAGTGAAATTTGCGACTTCATCGTCTCTCGAGGTCTTGATGTTGAAGCACTCATCTCTCACCGATTCTCTCTCGACCAAGCTGAAGAGGCATTTGCGAAGTTTGATAGACGAGAGACCGAAAAAGCTGTTTTTATTTGGAACGACTAAACCAAGGATAGGAAGGAAAGAACAATGAGATATACAGCGGAGATATTGCCTTACCACGATTATGATTTTGAAACCTCAATCAAGGAGTTAGCTGGCCTCGGCTTTAAAGAGGTCAATCTTTGGTCTAGTGCCAAACCACTGGCGCATCACGTAAATCCAGGTGATGATCCTAAGAAAATTTTGGCAGTGCTTGATAAGTACAAAATGAAGCCTTGCGGTCTGACTATGTACGGTAAGAATCAACAAGAGATGTTGGAAAGAATCGATTTCGCTGCAGATCTTGGTATCGATACAGTAATTTTTGATTGCGAAGCCAACTACACAGACTTTGTTTCAACTTTTCTTCCCCCACTCGTTGAATTAGGTGCAAAGCGAGGCGTTCGAATCGCTGTTGAAAATCACCTCACCGTTCCATTTTCAGCTGACTTTGAATCAGGAATCAATGAAGATAAGCGTTGGGATGAAGGAGTCGATTCATTGGCGCAGATCAAGCGTCTAGTGACCGATATTGACCATCCAAACCTAGGAGTATGTCTAGCCCCACCTCATCTTTGGGTCATGAATGACTCAATCTCAGAGGCAATCATCTTCCTTGCAGAGCGTAAGCGCCTCTATTACTACTACATCTGGGATATTGATCGCGCATATCGCCATGGCGTAGACGGACTTAACTTCGGTCCTGGTGAAATGCAATTGCCAAGAACTGAGGGAACTCTGGACCACGCTGTCCCACTCTCTACTCTAAAGAGAATTGGCTACCAGGGAGCTGCAAGCCTGAAGTGCCACGGCACACACGGCTGGTCACTTGAGAAAATCACATCTCAATTGAAGGCATCAGATGCCTACATTAAAGAGTGCCTAGGAAGAGTAAGTTGAGTTTAGATTCTCGCATTTATATGTTTGCCAAGTTTCAGGCGAAATCTGACACGGTAGATCAATTAAAACATCGACTTCTTGAGATGGTTGCTCACACCAATAAAGAAGAAGGCTGTGTTTTCTATAACTTGCATGTGGATCACACTCAGAGCAACACCTTCTATTTCATGGAGTGCTGGAGAGATCAAGCTGCTCTTGATTTTCATATGGAAACTCCATACGTCAAGGCAATCATCAGGGATTCAGTAGATCTCACCCAGGATGGCATTGAAATCTCATATATGAGTCTCATAGGCGCCTAGTAATAAGGAAATCTGAGTAAGAACGTAGTGTTACAACAAGCACTACTACTACTAATTCAGCTGGCTATATCTCCAACTTATCGTCGCAGCCACGGCAACCCACACCTGATACGGCACCACCGCCAACGCAACAGGCACCGAGACAGTAAACAAAGTAATGGTCATCGGCACAGTAAGTAGGACAGTCAACGTCAGCGCAATAGATGCAGCAACCAGATTATGCGGACGATAGAACTGAAACGCCCACACAAGTGCACTCACCACCGAGGCCGCAAAGAGCGCAAGGTAGATCGCCACAACAGGCTTCGATGCACGCTGACTAACTACATTTGCCGCGATTCCCAGAACAATAAAGTTGTATGGCCAAATGATTCCAAATATGAAACTCGGAGGCTGCCAACTTGGCCTATTGAGATTGGCATACCAACTATCTCCAGTATTGACCCATAGCCCCGAACCCACGACATAGAGCAGCACCAGCGCGATACCGATTACAGATGAAGCGGAGCGAAAGTTCATGCCTACAGGTTAAGGCATAGTTGCGCATGCAACACCATCTCCTTTCGGAGAATTAGTTATGGGGTTTCATTCTGTAAGAATCATTCGTACACTCCGCATCAAGAGTTTTTAGAGAAGCTTATTGAGAGGTTCCAAGGGGACGTGCTGACATGATTACAAAACTGCGTGGAATGACTTGGGATCATCCGAGAGGATTGGATTGCCTGACCTCCGCCAATGAGGCAATTACAAAACTAACCGGAATCTC
>Ga0315903_10010127_pt1 | contig 11302 bp, 6 predicted proteins | sample LakEriMetagenome_7_FD_203524 | JGI IMG/M metagenome (GOLD analysis project Ga0315903, IMG submission 203524) | Freshwater fungal communities from buoy surface, Lake Erie, Ohio, United States - Buoy 2 MA119 | ecosystem: Environmental > Aquatic > Freshwater > Lake | place: USA: Lake Erie, Ohio... | reverse complement strand
GAGCGGTAAACAGGGTAGAAAAAGGGGACCAACGTCCTGCTGAAGCACTTGGGCCAAGCGCCAACAGCTGGGGAGGCATGCTGCCCCCCGCCAGCCGACCAGGCCGGGCCGACGAACCCAAGCCGAAGACGCCGGCCCAGGGGCTCGATTGAGACCCGTGCTGGGCTATTGTAGAGTCTTCGCTCCCAGCTTGAGAGTCGCCACCCCGATTCAACGGCTGTCTCGCGACCCGGTGCATTTCTGGCGGAAGGGAAACGGCGTTGTCAGTTTCTGGCAAATCTCCCCGACCAGGACGGGCCACGTTCAGCAGCTGACCGGGTCCGTGCGTCAACCGAGTTGGCAACAGACCTGTGTGCTCCAACCCAGGGTGGCACCCGTTCCTCAGGCGCCACCTCAGGTTCACTCTCGGTTCTCGAGGCCAGACCTGGAGGCCCCCCCTCCCGGGGAAGTGCGATGGAGGGACCTTGAGGAGAGATGACGCGGCAAATGAGGCCAATCTCTGCCCCCAGCCCTGTGCGACACCTCTGGTACCGGAAAGCGTGGGACTGCAGAGATCAACAAGCAGAGGAAGGGACCTGCGGAGGGTGGAAGGGGAGCCTGGCGGCGGTCGGCTGGGTGGGAAAGACCCCGCCACTGGCTGAGGCCTGGCTTGATTCTTGAGACTGCAAGCCGCAATGCGGTGGACTGCCTCGCTGGCAATTGACCATCGAGGCCAGCGGGGGGAGGCTTTCTCCGGGCGATTTCCCGAAATGAATCGCTCGGGGGAGGTCAGACTGTTAGAAATGTGACCAGACTGCGTGGCGTGGCTCAACCCTCGCGGGCCCCGCCCGTGATCCAAAACACTTGTGAAACTAGGTGAGACGACAGCGATGAGGAGCCTGCCAGTTGACATGCGGAGCGACACCGCCACCCGTCCCACGCCCGGTATGCGGCGTGCGATGGCCGAGGCCGAAGTCGGCGACGACATGTTGGGCGAAGACCCGACCGTGAACCGCCTCGAAGCCCGCATGAGTGAACTGCTGGGCAAAGAGGCGGCGGTCTTCGCCTGCTCGGGGACGCAGTCGAACCAGATGGGGGTCCGCGTGCATTGCCTCCCGGGCGATGAACTGCTGATCGACCACACCGGGCACATCGCCAACTACGAACAGGGGGCCCCGGCGGCCCTCAGCGGAGTGACTTGTCGGCTGCTGCCCGGTCGGGAGGGGCGGCTGGATGTCGATCTGCTTGAGGGAAAGGTGCGGGCCGACAACCAGCACTTCACCCGGACCCGGCTGGTCTGCCTCGAAAACACCACCAACGTGGGTGGGGGCCGGGTCTACGACCTGCGGGCCCTTGAGCGGATTGGAGAATGGGCCCACGAGCAGGGGCTGAAGGTGCATCTCGACGGGGCCCGGCTGTTCAATGCCGTGGTGGCCAGCGGACGGTCGGCGGCCGAAATCTGCCGGCATGTCGACACCATTTCGGTCTGCTTTTCGAAGGGACTCGGTTGCCCGATGGGATCGGTGCTGGTCGGATCGCGGGCCGAGATTCAGCAGGCCCGGCGGGTTCGCAAGCTGTTTGGTGGAGCACTCCGCCAGGCGGGAATGGTGGCCGCCGCCGCCGATTACGCGCTGACCCATCACATCGACCGCCTGTCCGAAGATCACGTGAACGCCCACCTGTTCGCCGAGGGACTGGCCCAGGTTGAAGGGATCGTCATTCACCCGGCCGATGTCGAAACGAACCTGGTGTTCTTCGAGGTCGAGCCTGAACTGGGGACGGCGGCACAGCTGTCGGGACGGTTGCTCGAACAGGGAGTGCTGATCAACTCCACTGGACCGCAGAGACTGCGGGCCTGCACCCATCTCGATGTCGATCGGGAAGGAGTGCTGCGGGCGATCGAGGCGGTCAGGCACGCTGTTTCTAGTGATCTGCGGTCGGCTGAGGCAGTCGCCGCCGGGCCGTACGCCCGCACGTAGCGGGACGGGTCACCGCGGAGAGTTCAGTCTGCTGGGGATCATCGGCCAATCGTCCGCAGGCGAACCGTCACCAGGCTGGCGCTCAATTCGCGACTGCGGGGAGCATGAACCGACGGGGCTCCACCGTGACCGAACTCACTCGCCGTTCGGGAGTGAGGGGGGGCGTGGGCAATCGGCCGACCGTTCGCAGACCATGTCGTCGGGCTCTCGGGCCGATCGCTGTGGGTTGGGCCCGAGAGCCGCGGATCTGAGTTTGTTTTTGAAGGCTGTCGAAAGATCAGCCGGCTGAATGGCCAGCCGGCTCGACGTCCCCCCGCCTCGACCAGCCAGGGCGTGCGGGTGGCCCGGTGCGCGGCAGAGTTGCCCCACTGGGGTTGTGACCTGGCGGGGGCGGGACTGGCTGAGGCGGGACCGGCTGAGGGAATTCCAGAGCGGAAAGCTGATTTGATGAGCACGAGTCGGGTGGCGGTGCAAGACCTGAGCGATGGTCTGGCGGTGGACGAGATCTACTGGATTGTCGAGCGCCAGGTGCGGGTGAACCGCAATGCGGCGCTCTATCTGCAACTCGAGTTGCGCGATAAGACCGGCAGCATCACGGGCCGGATGTGGAACGTGACCGAAGAAGGGGTCGCGGGCATCAAGGCGGGTGAGGCGGCCCGCATCAAGGGCAAAGTGCAACTGTTCCAGGGGGCACTGCAACTAATTCTCACCCAGGTGACCCCGGTCCCCCCGGGAACGGTCGCCGCCAGTGAGTTCCTCCCCAAGGCGACAAAAGACACCGCGGCGATGTTCGTGCGACTGGCGGAGTTGCTGCGGGGGCAGAGCGATCCGGCGCTGAAGACGCTGGCCGAGTGCTTTCTGGCCGACCAACAACTGATGGAGGCGTTCTGCCGGGCCCCTGCGGGAGTCCGGGCTCACCACGCGTATCAGGGGGGGCTGCTCGAACATGTTCTGAACATGACCGAGATCGCCGACCGGTGCCGCGATCTGCTGGTGGGGGTTTCGCCCGATCTGCTGCGGATGGGAATCTTTCTGCACGACCTGGGGAAAGTCCGCGAGCTGACCTACGACGGGGCGTTGGGATACAGCGATGAGGGCCAGCTGCTGGGGCACCTCGCCCTGGGGGTGGAGATGCTCTCGGAAAAGCTGGCCCTGGCGGCCCGGCAATTGGGGGGAACGTTCCCCCGCGAAACCGAGTGGCGGCTCAAGCACATGATTCTCAGCCATCATGGAACTTACGAGTTTGGCAGCCCCAAACTCCCCATGACCCCCGAGGCGATCGCGCTGCACTGCATCGACAATCTCGACGCCAAAGTCCACGAGTTCCACCGCGAGATCACCGAAGACCCCGGGCAGGGCTCGGGCTTCACCCCCTACCACGCCCGGCTGGACCGCAAACTGTTCAAGGGACTGAAGGAGGGGGGACCGACAGCGGGGGGCGGCACTGCCGGTTGAGGGAAGGTCCTGGTTGCCCGGGGTCGCGGGGGCCCGGGGTCGCGGGGGCCCTAGAGTTGGGGTACTTAGTCGGACGGCATCGTCGGGCCGGAGTGGCGCTGCAGCTGGTCCCCCGTGCCCGATCTGCCCCCGCAAGAACCCAACAGCGTCTACCGATGCGTTCCCGGGTGGAGTTGTTTTCGCTCACTAAACCCCCGTCAGGCTTGATGTTACCGCCACAATCCGGAGGTGACCGACCCGTTGGGGCCCCAGGGGCGAGGGTTGTGCTTTTCCCACTTTCGGAAACTCGTTACAGTCGGCGGTTCATGCGGGGATAAATCGCTGAAAGCTCCCGGGGCCATTGGCCTTCGGTGCTGGCGAAGGCCCCGGGCCGTAGCCACTTGGAACCCATGGCTGGACCAGCGAACTCGGAACGGAAAGTGGTGATCACCGGAATGGGGGTGGTCAGCCCGATTGGATTGGGGCTCGACGATTTTTCGGCGAGCGTGCGCGAAGGCCGCAGCGGCATCCGCGCCATCACCACCCTCCCGGCGGTCCCAGTTCCCGGGGTCATTGGGGGGGAGGTCGCCGACTTCAACCCCTCGATCTTCGCCCGCACCCGCGAGCAGAAAAAGGCGATCCGGGTGATGTGCCGCGAGATCCAGTTCGGATACGCCGCGGCAATCCTGGCGTTGGACCACGGGGGGATTAAAGAGGGTGCGGTGGCCCCGGAGCGGTTGGGTGTCGAGTTCGGCGCCAACCTGATGTTCAGCACCCCGGAGGATCTGGCCGAGGGCTGTTTTGCCTCGATGCGCGACGGGGACCCTGACTTCCACCACGAGATGTGGGCGGAATCGGGCATGCCCAAGCTATTCCCGCTCTGGCTGCTGAAATACCTCCCCAACATGCCGGCGTGTCATATTGGCATCACCGCCGATGCCCGGGGACCGAACAACTCGATCACGATCGACGAAGCGTCGTTCAACCTGGTGATTGGCGAGGCACTGCGGGTGATTGCCCGTGGGCACGCCGATGTGATGATCACCGGCGCGACGGGGACCCGACTGCATCCGCTGAAGAGCATTCACGCCCGCCTGTGGGACCCCCTGGCCAGCGGATTTGCGCGTCCGGAAGAGGCCTCGCGCCCATTCGACGCCCGTCGCAATGGGCAGGTGGTCTCGGAGGCGGCGGGGGTGATGATTCTCGAAAACGCCGACCATGCGGTTCGGCGCGGTGCCACCATTTACGGAACCGTGCTGGGCGCGGGGTCTTCGTGCGTGGCTCCCCAGGGAGTTCCCGACATTCAAGCCGCACTGACGCTGGCCATGCGAGCGGCTCTCCGGGACGCCGGGCTGACTCCAGCCGATATCGGGCACATCAACGCCCACGGGCTGTCCGACCCCCAGGTCGATCTGGCCGAGGCGCGGGCCATTCACGCCGTGTTCGGCGACCTCGGAGGTAAGGTCCCGGTATTCGCTCCCAAGAGCCTGCTGGGCAATTCAGCGGCGGGCTCGGGGGCGGTGGAACTGCTGGCGTCGCTTGTGGGGCTGCAGCATGGCTTCATCCCGGCGACTCTGAATCAGACCGATCCCGACAGCCGCTGCGGGTTGAATGTGGTCCGCGAGCCGCTGGTCCCGAAGAACAGCCGGTTCTTGAAGATCAACGTGACCCGGCTGGCGCAGGCGAGCGCCGTGGTGGTGGAGGGAGTCTCCGCCGCCTGAACGATCATCCGGTTTGCGTGCCCCAAGCATCGATCGAGCTCCGCCCTGACAGGTTGCTAAAAAACTACGGTCCGGCGACCACCGGGACGCGGGCAAGCGTCAGCCAGTTCCGAGTGTTCGCGGGCCCGTCAGCATGGGGGTTTCGGTCGGTGCCAGACCCGCACCCCTCGGGGCTGGGCCCACGACTTGCTAACGTGGGCGACTGCGGCTGATCCACAGTGGCGCGGAACACATCCCGACTGGGTTTCAGTTGCTCGACGACTGGGCACCCAGCGGGTCAGTTGTCTGCGGAGAGCACCTGCGGCGGAACGGGTACCCGTTCGCTCAGGCACCCAGTCGAACTGGTGCCAAGGCAATCAGGGGCCCGGTCAAAAGGGTGTTTGTGCAACGGATGTTTGTCCATGCGATGGCTTGTCCAGACGATAGCCCGATCCGCAGGTTAGGGCTGGATGGTGCGGGAGCGGTCGGTCATCGCCCCCCCTGAAGTGTTGTGTTTGCCGTGATCCGAGACGCCACAGCGATGAGACAGCCAGCCGATCTTCTGGTGTTTCCCAACGGACACCAATCTCCGCAGGAGAGTGAGCGGCCTGCAAAGACTGGCTCCCGCCCCCTCTATGCCTCCTGCGTCAAGCCCCTGGGTTGGCTGGCCGCCTGGTCCATCTTCGCCTGGCTGGCGATCCAGTTGACCAGTGCCCCGGCGTGGGCGGTTCCCCCGGCGGAACCACAGGTCGCTCCCGCCTCGGCCGAGGCGGCGCAGTCGGTCTCCCGCCTCAGTGTCCCGCCGGGTTACGAGGTCCGCCTGTGGGCCGCCGAGCCCCGGGTGGCCAACCCGGTCGCCTTCTGCCTCGACCACCTGGGCCGTGTCTACGTCGCTGAGACGTTCCGACAGCTGAAGGGGGTCGAAGACAACCGCGATCATCCCGATTGGGTCGATGAAGATCTCGCGGCACGCACCGTCGACGACCGACTGGAATTCTTCCGCCGGCACCTGGGCGAACGGCTGGCGACCTACGAAGTCGAACAAGACCGCATCCGCCTGCTCGAAGACACCGACGGGGATGGCCTCGCCGACAGCGACCGGGTGTTCGCCGACGGTTTCCGCTCGGCGGTCGAGGGGACCGGCGCGGGGGTGCTCGCGCACAATGGGTCGGTCTATTACACCAACATTCCGCATCTCTGGAGGCTCAGGGACCTGACGGGCGACGGGCAGGCGGACCGCCGCGAGAGCCTGCACTCGGGCTACGGGGTGCGGGTCGCCTTTCGCGGTCACGACCTGCACGGTCTGTGCCTGGGCCCCGATGGCCGCCTGTACTTCAGCATTGGCGATCGCGGGCTGAATGTGCAGACCCACGAGCAGCGTCGCCTGGTCTATCCCGACCAGGGGGCGGTGCTGCGGTGTGAACTCGACGGGAGCGATCTCGAGGTGGTGCATGCCGGGCTGCGCAACCCGCAGGAACTGGCATTCGACGACCTGGGGAACCTGTTCACCGGCGACAACAACTCAGACAGTGGCGACAAAGCCCGCTGGGTCGCCGTTGTACCCGGGGCCGACAGTGGCTGGCGGATGAACTTCCAGTATCTGCCCGACCGTGGTCCGTGGAATCGCGAGAAACTCTGGCACCCAGCTCACGAAGGGCAGCCCGCCTGGATTCTCCCGCCGATCACCAACCTCGCCGACGGTCCCTCGGGGCTGACCTATGCGCCCGGTGTGGGCTTTGGCCCGGAAACAGCGGGGCGGTTCTTTTTGTGCGACTTTCGCGGAGCGTTTGCCGGCAGCGGCATTCGCGTGGTGAAGGTCGAGCACCGGGGCGCTGGTTACGAGGTGACCGAGAACCGCCAGTTCCTGTGGCGGGTGTTGGCGACCGATGTGGACTTCGGCCCCGATGGAGCGCTCTGGCTGTCGGACTGGGTCGAGGGTTGGGATGGTCCGGGCAAGGGACGCCTGCTGCGGGTCGCCAGCACGCTCCCCGCCGAGCAACAGGCAGGGGCCGAAATGGCCCGACTGCTGGCCGAGGATTTCACCGCGCTGCCTGTGCCGCGGTTGCTGGAACTGCTGGCCCATCCGGGCCGGCAGGTTCGCCTGCGGGCCCAGTACGAGCTGGCCGAGCGGCCAGTGGAGCAGGTGGTGCCGGTGCTAACCAAGGCGCTGGCCGCCCGCCTCGAGGCTCCCGCCCCGCAGCAGGTCGCGCGACTGCACACGTTGTGGTGCCTGGGGCAACGGGTGCGCACCCAGGCACGCCGGGTCGGCCCACTGACCGGTCCCCTGCGGAAAGCCAGCCTTGAGGCGGTGGTCGGTCTGCTAACCGACAGTGATCCCGAACTCCGTGGGCAGGCGGCCCGCGTGCTGGCCGATTGGGGTTGGCGAGAAGCATTGGCCCCCGTCTTGCCCCTGGTGGCCGACCAGGAACCGCGGGTCCGTTTCCAAGCGGGACTGGCCCTGGCGAAACTGGCGGCCACCGACGCCTCTGCGACTGACCGCGTCGGGTCGGCCCTGATCGCCGCGGTACGTGCGAACGACAATGCCGACGTCTACCTCAGGCACGCACTGGTCGAAGGCCTGGCTGGCCTGCCCGACCCACTCTGGCTGCGCATCCCGCTGGCTGACGAGCATTCCGCCGTGCGGCTGGCCGCGCTGCTGGCCTTCCGCAAGCTGCGTCGTCCGGAAGTGGCCCTGGGCCTGGCGGACAGGGACCCGGGGTTGGTCGCCGAGGCGGCCCGGGCGATCTACGACCTGCCGTTGCCCGATCAGCTGCCCGCCCTGGCGCGACGCGAGGTCGATGCGGCGACGCATTCCGAGGCGACCCTGTGGCGTGTGATGGGGGCGAATCATCGGGTGGGGGGCGACGAGGGAGCGGGGCGACTGGCCGCCATGGCGGCTGACAGCAAGTTGCCTCTGCCTCTCCGCACCCAGGCGTTGCGACTGCTTGCCGACTGGACGCAGCCGCGGCCGCGCGACCCCGTTTTGGGCGACTGGCGGCCGCTCGCACCGCGCCCGGGTGAACCGGCCGCCCAGGCGCTCACCCGTCACGCCGAAACGCTGTTGCAAGGCCCCGCCCCGTTGCGTCCCCTGGTGCTCGACGCGATTGCCCGCCTCGAAATCGCCGAGTTGGCCGAAGCGGTCGTCCCCTTGATCAACGACCCCGGCCAGCCAGGGGAACTGCGGGGGGCAGCCTTGCGGGCAGCGGCCCGGTTGCGTGGAGGCAAGCTTTCGACTCAAGCCGAGGCCTGGTTGCGGGACCCGGTGGCCGAGGTGCGAATGGCCGCGCTCGAGCACCTTCCCGAATTGAACCCGACACTGCTGCCCGCCACGCTGGAGCGGACGCTGCGTGAGGGAACGCAGGGCGAACGCCAACTGGCCTACCGCGTGCTGGGCCGACTCTCGGGCGAGCAGGGCCTGGACCTGCTGACCGGGGCGTTGCAGCGCGGCCTGGAGGGAGGGGAGCCAGCCGGAGTGCTGCTCGATCTGCGAGAGGCGGCGCGGGCTCGCGGGGCTGAATCACTGAAGCCCCTGCTGGCTCGCTTCACAGCCGCCGACGAGAGCCATCCGTTAAAATCCTCGCGGCTCGCCCTGGAGGGGGGCGATGCCCGGCGTGGCGAGCGGATCTTTTTCGAGAAGGCCGAGGTCTCCTGCCTGCGGTGCCACGTGGTGCGTGGTCGGGGAGGCAAGGTCGGCCCCGAGTTGACGAAGATTGCCGCCGACAAGACGCGGGGCGAATTGCTCGAGTCGATTGTGCTGCCCAACCAGACCATCGCCAAAGGCTTCGAGGCCATGCTGCTGCTGACCACGTCGGGGCGACAGGTTGTGGGAGTGCTGCGGGAGGAAGACGATCGGCAGGTGACGCTGGTGACAGCCGAAGGGGTGGTGGTCAGCGTTCCCAAGCCCGAGATTGAAGAGCAGGTCCGCACAAAATCGGCGATGCCGGAAGATCTGGCGGGTAAACTGACCCCCTTCGAATTGCGGGACCTGGTCGAGTACCTGACGACCCTGAAACCCTAAGGGCCCCCGGGGCCGGACACAGGCGGAGCGATGGCGGAAGTCAAAATTGACATTGTCGGGCCGGATGACATTCCGGTGATCGCCGGTCTGTACAACCAGATTTTCCGGCCCTCGCGGGATGTGGCGTTTTTTCGTCGCCGGTTCCAGGGGCGGTGCAACGTGCTGATGCTGGTGGGCAGCCAGCAGGGGGAGCCGATTGGGTTTTACCTGGGGTTCGAACTGAAGCCGACCGTCTTCTTCTCCTGGTTCTACGGGGTCACCCCGCCGTTTCGACGGATGGGGATTGCGTCGCAGTTGATGGACGCCGTGCACGGCTGGGCGGGGGAGCAGGGGTACGAGTCGATCCGCTTTGAATGTCACAACCAGCACCGTCCCATGCTGCACCTCGCGATCGCGCGAATGTACGATATGGTGGGAATTCGCTGGGACCCCGACCGGGGCGACAACCTGGTGATCTTCGAGAAGTCGCTCGGACACGGCTGAACAGCACACAAGGGGCCCATGTCGCACACACAGTCGCTCGTACCCGAGCCCACTCCCTGGGGGGTGGTCAGCGTGGTTGGGGTCGGCCTGATTGGCGGGTCACTGGCGGCCGGCCTGCGACGGCGGGGGCTGGCCCGCGAGGTCGTGGGAGTGGGCCGCGATGCCAGCCGGCTGGAGGCCGCGGTGGAGCGGGGGCTGATCGACACCGCCACCAGCGATCTGGCCGCTGCCGCCACCCGTTCCGACCTGCTGGTCTTCTGCACGCCGGTTGATCGGATTGCGGCGGGGATCGCCGCGGCCGCTCCGCATTGTCGTCCGGGGACCCTCCTGACCGACGCCGGGAGCGTCAAGCAATCCATCTGCCGCGCCGTCGCAGAGGTCTTGCCCCAGGGAGTCGAGTTCCTGGGGGGACACCCCATGGCGGGGGGAGAGTCACAGGGCTATCTCGCCGCCGATCCCGAGCTTTTTGTGGGGCGTCGCTGCGTGCTGACCGACTGCGGCCTGGCCAGCCAGCCGACACAGGCTCGACTGGCGGCACTGTGGCGCGGCTTGGGAGCGAGGGTGGTGCTGCTGAGCCCCCAGGAACACGATCGCCTGGCGGCAATTGGCAGCCACGTCCCGCATGTGGTTGCCGCCATACTGGCCGGGAATCTCCCCACAGAGGCATTTCCCCTGGCGGCGAGCGGGTTTCGCGACACCACGCGGATTGCCGCGGGCGATCCTGGGCTGTGGACCGCCATTCTGCAGGCCAATCGGGAACAGGTGCTGGGGGAACTTGATCGGTTTGCCGACTCGCTGCGGGAGTGGCGTGGTCGGCTGGCGGTGGATGATGCGGACGGGGTGGGCCAGCTGTTGGCCCGGGGACAGGCACGGCGGGCCGAGTGGCTGCGGGAGTTCGCAGCCACGACCGAGGAACATCAGGAGCAAGAGTAGGCAACGATGGCCGGCACATTGTGGGAAGTGGAGATTGCCCCGCGTGAGGGGTGCGTGGATCGCCAGGGCGAGGGAGCCCTGCAGCGCAGTCGGGCCCTGGGGCTGGGGAGCATCCGGCAGGTCGTCGGCGCGCAGTCGTACCTCATTGAGGGAGCGTTGTCCGCCCCGCAGGTCGAGGCCCTCGCCACCGAACTCCTGGTCGATCGCGTGGTCGAGCGATTCGTGGTTCGGCAATTGCCCGACACCACCCCTGCGACTCGGCCCGGTCGGCAGTTGAACGTGCTGCTCAAGCCCGGGGTGACCGACAATGTCGCCGCGACGGCGCTCCCGGCGCTGCAGGATCGAGGCTACCCGGTGACCGCCGTCCGCTCCTGCCAGAAATACTGGATTGACCCCGGCTGCGACGCGGGTGAGTTGTCGCGATTCTGTTCGCGGGTAATCGCCAATGAGGCGATCCAGGTGGTGGTCGAAGGACCGCTGACACTGTCGAGCCTCACCCTGGGGTCGCAGTACCACTTCGCACTGGTGACGGTGCCGATCCGGGGGATGTCGGACGAAGATCTCGTACGCCTGAGCCGGGAAGGGCAACTGTACCTGCAACCGGCCGAAATGCAGGCGATTCGCGGGTATTTCACCACGCTGGGGCGCGACCCGACCGACATTGAACTCGAAACCCTGGCGCAGACCTGGAGCGAGCACTGTTCGCACAAGACACTGCGGGGCCGCGTGAAGTACATCGAGCCTGGCCGCGAGGTGCAGTTCGAGAACCTGCTCAA
>Ga0315903_10010126_pt1 | contig 11302 bp, 13 predicted proteins | sample LakEriMetagenome_7_FD_203524 | JGI IMG/M metagenome (GOLD analysis project Ga0315903, IMG submission 203524) | Freshwater fungal communities from buoy surface, Lake Erie, Ohio, United States - Buoy 2 MA119 | ecosystem: Environmental > Aquatic > Freshwater > Lake | place: USA: Lake Erie, Ohio... | reverse complement strand
TTGGCTGTCTCAATGAAGGGTTCAAGTATGGATTCCAGAGACTCTCCAAGTCCTAAGTCGACTTGAATTACCTTTGAAACTGCGAGTGCCGTGGTTCGAACTGCCATGACTTAAACCCTTTTGGTTAACTGAGGAAAATCGATCACTCTTTTTCGTCGTTGTCGGTTTCTTCCTCTTCGCCTTCCGCACCCTGTGGTGTCTCGTCGTCATCGCTGCCGTTTGCTGCCTGAATGTCTTTCTTCAGGTTGCGAGCAGCTTTGGTCAACTGCTTGACATTAACGATTGGACTGGGGTCAGTGTCCTGTACGTCGTTATCGATCAGAATCCGAAGGCGTCGTCCTTTCTGGAAAATCTGAACAGTACCCTCAACAACTTCCTGCAGCAACTCGATGATGACTGGATGTTTGTCGGAAACATCTTCGCCACATGGATGAGCTGCCTGTCGAGCGTCCCGCAGTGCGGTCGCTCCTGTTACCGCTTCAAACTTGTCTGGGAATGCAGCGACCAGATTCTGCCCCTGATCGTCGAACGGAACACCGGGGAGGTGTTCCTTGCCGCCGAGTGCTTCTGAATCGAAGTGCTTTCCAAACCCATTACGAATACGAACCATTGCCATAACTGAGTACCTCTGGTGTGAAGTTTTAAAAAGGTGGGGATCTTCCCTGATCCCCATGAATCGTAGCAGTCGAATTAACCGCTCACGTTAGCGTGCAGAATCCCGGTCTGTCCGGCAATGTCAGCACGGAACTGAGGAACCATGATGCACATCACTTTGTAGTGCTTTTTCATGCCCCCGTGGGAATCCCACTGGACAGTAGTGATGTCCATACCAACCACCGCTCGCTGAACAACAGGGTCGCGTTCTGCGATGATGATCTGGTAACCAGACAGAAGATCGCTCATTTCGACTGAAGCGACTTTGTCCAGCTTCCGCAGTACGTCAGCAGTCGTTTCAGAGTCGTACAGGGTGCTGTACGATGCCTGCATCGCTGAGTACCAGCCCAGACCGTAGATGATGTCGAATGGACCGTTGTGCCACTGCTCAATCAGCTTTTTGATCGCAGCAATGATTTCCGTCTTGATGGTAGCAGGAGTCCAGCCACCAGCAGCAGGCGAAGTAATCGTGTGGGTCAGTCGATTCGGGAACGTCGTGTATCCGTACACAGTGCTTCCACCGTGTTTGAACGTTCGCGTTCCGATGGTCAGTTCTTCAACAGCAAGAGAAACCATCTGACCAGCGAGTCGCAGGTTGACGGTATCGAGAGGCTGACCACCACGTTTTGCGACGGCAAGGTCACGTGCCCCGAAGTCCGCATCCTTGTGGATGATCGGCAAGGGCAGAGTGATGTCGTCGTATTCAGGAATGTCGGCTTCGCCCTGACGCAGACCATCCATGCTGATGGTAGCCGGGGTGATGTCGCCACGACGCTGCTGTTCGAGCTTCGTCACACCCATACCATCAGGGATGGTGAGTGTGCCGACTCCGCGAAGTTTATTCCACAGTGTCAGCTTCGCTTTCGCAACATCGATCACTTCCTTGTCGAACATCAACCATGCTTCCTTCGTCATGGTTGTGCTGGCGTTAACGACGTACTCCTTTCGGAGTCGTTTGCCGGTTTTTGTGTCCCGCTTGTTGGTAAGCAGGGAAACACGAACTTTGCCGTCAGCACAGCGGTAAGGCCGCAGTGCTCCGGGGTCCATGTTCACTTCCTGAAGGCGATCAAAAACGTCGCCCCCTACGTCAAGAACTGCTGAAGACATCACATTCTCCTATGAGGTTGAAATTCAAACAAAAAGAAACAGGCGACTTTCAATCCCCGTTAGGTGGATTCTTCAGTCTTCGTACAGGTTGGGATACAGCGAGCTTTGCACAGAGTAACACCGTCGCCGGTGACAACTTCCATGGCGATGAACATCTGCTGATCACCGTCAGTAGCATTCTTGAAAGTTCCGTCACCGTTGGAAGTCAGACCGTCGTAAGCAACAGTCGTTGTTCCGTTGGCAATCAGAACTGCGAGAACGTCACCTGGCAGTGGAAGCAGAAGCTGAACAAGGTCATCGCCGGCAGTTGCGTCATACGCATCATCTACCGTCTTGCCCCCCTTCAGGTCCATATCCACGATCATGCACTCACCGCCAGTTCCGGCCCGGTCGTGAGATTTGACCGTTCCATTGCTTTCGATGTATGCGAGCATTCCGGGCAGCAAGTTCGTCTCGCCGCTGTACGCTTCTTCGATCCGCCCACGGAAGATGAGCTGGATCTTGTTATGAGCACGAGCAGTAGCCATGACTGGCTTTTCCTTTCATTCACAAAACGAGGTAAATCAAACCAAAAGTCACAACCACTGGGATCAGTACGAGGTCAGGATATCGAGAGGTTCCGCAGCAACTTCACCGCTGTTCGCGACAAAGTGAGCAGGGAACGTTCCGACACTACCGCCGTAGTATGCGGGAAGTTCCGGGGTGTCGTCATCAGCGTCACCTGCAGGAGCAGGAGCAGCTTTCGCTCGCATGTTGGCAACCAGCTTCGCTGTCTTTGACAGGAAGTCAGGGTCCATTGCGGTCAGCTCTTCTTTGGTGTAAAGATCGCTGCCGTCCTTCAGGATCTCTTCAATGTCGCGTGCGATCTGCTGATTCAGAACCGCCACACCACGGGAAATCACCTGACGGAACTGTGGGGGTGCTGTTCCCATGAACTGTTCCCACGTCATTGCCGCTGGTGCTGGAATCGGATCGGCCTTTTCGTTCGCTACGATCTTCGCAGGGGCGATCTTCGCGACGAGCTTGCCGAGCTTTTCTTCCGTCATTCCTTCGAGCAATTCCTTGTCGGAATCCTCAAAACCACCATTCGCGATCAGAGCGGTGATCATTTCAGTCTTCTTCACGTTCGTTTCTCCATCTGAGGGTTCGGGTAACTGATTAACAACAAGTTTCCCGTCGACTGTTTTATATTCGGTCACCCGAACGACTTCGACAGGTTTCGGACTATCCTTGATAGTGACTGAATTATCAGCCACCGAAAAACTGATCTTCCACAGACGACTATCGATTTCAGCGATGAAGTAATCCTGATAAACGTCAGCTATCCATGGGTATGATTCCGATCCATTCAGAATCAGCATCACACGAAGATGTTTCCGAAGTGCGTCCCGCAAGTCTTCGTGTGATAATTGATTTGCAATCATTGAATCAAGACGAATCTTGACATTTTTCTGCAATTCGGGGTCCGGTGGGGTTCCGTCCTGCATTACCAGCAGTCCCGCCCCGTCCTTCAAGCTGCAGGCACCTTTCTGGTCAGGCAGCAGAGCAAAGTGATCCGGACGATGATTCAAAGACCGTCCGACGTATGCCGTTCCACCCCACGTCCCTTCTTCTTCCAGAATGTCACTGAACATCCCGGTTGAGACGTTCATTGGCTTTCCGTTAAGAATAAACGAAGTAATCCGCTTGTCAACCTCATCGGCTTTTGCTTCGTCGATCCATGCTTCAGCGACGAGACGCTTCTGATCGTCGAGATGGGCATTCAGAATGAAACCCACGCGAGACGACTGCAATACCGATGGATCAGACGCAGAGATGAAGTTACCTTCATCGTCCTGTGGGTGGTATACAACGATTGGTTTATTGTTCCAACTCGGTGCCTGATCGCCGTAATCGTCCGGGTTGTAGTAGAGCGGACCTTCGTTCGCTACGAAAACCCCTTCGACAAGCATAACTGTGGGAACAACCAGATAAGATCTCCCATCAAGGATCTCTTTCCGGTGCATCGCCTGTGCCGTATTGGCTTTCAGGATCAGAAGTCGTTTACTCATCTTTCAACCAATCTGCATCTTGAGGGGCGAACTTTTGTAATAGGGTGCTGTCAGTGTCGTCGACATTGTTCACTTTTGGTCGATCCTTCAGAGCAGAAGCGACCATATATGCAGCACCGATTCCACTACTTCCCAGCATCGCCGCTGCTGCAAGTCCGGCGAGTGGTTTCAACAACGACTGAGGTTTTTCCGGGGGTGGGTAATGATGATGTGTTTCAGGACTGTTGATTTTCATGTCATCTTCCACTACATCATTTCCCTTTTCGCTGGGGGCTTGCCGCCCGTTTAGTCGTCGTGCATCCTTCCAATTCTGATGTGCAATATTACCCGATCGTATTATCGACCGGAGGGACACCCAATTCATCACTTGCCCCGGTGTCGCTGGGGGCGTCATCGTTTCCTCTGTAGGCATTCATGTAATCCTCTATGCTGGTGGCGAGGATATATTTCTCCGGGAGTAACGGAACCCCGTTCAGTATATCAGAAAGCAGCGATTCCTGTATTGCAAGGAATCGCTGCTCAAGTAACAACGGTGAATCAGTGCTGGTGGTCATTGATTCATCACTTTACGGCGGCAGGAACAGTCACGGCAGAAGCATCAAGTCGGCTTTTGGCGAGTGCGTCGCGGTCAAGCTGACCAGCGGCCTTCGCTCCAACCAACTGCTGCTGAAGCATGAACTGCATCTGCGCCTGATCGTTGATGAAACCAGCGGTCGAGTTGTGACGCTGTGCCTGTTCGTTCAGACGAGCGTGAAAATTCGTGAAGTTCTGTTCCATCTGTTTCGCAATCACTGGATCAATCTCTCCGGCCATTGTTGGCTCTCCTTCATTCAAAACTGGTTTTGGTGGTCCGCAAACGTAACAGGGGTTTGCTCCAATTCGCGTATCTACTATAAACACTCCCGATTCCCAGTCAACCCCATCAGTTTCCATCGGGATGCAAGTCCTTCCTGATGGTAATCATGGGTATGGGTTTATCGAGATCATACACGTTAGTTTCTCCCTTCTTGATAGTACCGTCCGGGAGCATTTCGCCTTGTACAATCGTCAGTTTTCTTTCCTTCAGACGATTAAGTTCACTTTCAATCGATTCCATTCGGTTCAACAACTGACCGACGCGAGGGTCTTTTTCTAACCACGCATTGATCCACGTATCAATCTCCTGTTGCGACGGAACTCCGATCGCTCCTTTGTCTCCTTTCACACCTTTGAACCGTTCTGGGTTTCGGTCGATAACTGCCTGAACTACTTCCGCCACAATAGGCACAAGTTCTTCAGGCGTTGCTGTCCGTCCCGGTGGACCCGTCTCGCCCCGTGGTCCGGGTGGTCCTGACTCTCCGGGTGGTCCGGGACTTCCTGAGGAGCCTTGCGGTCCTGCAGGACCGCGAAACCTGCTGCCGTTACGCTCCATATAACGCGACACAGCAGCGTCTATGTCAATCTGTAGTGCTGGCTGGGGTTGTTGTCGGGGTGGGTTATATTCCGTTACACCGATTACCCTAGGAGGTCCAGTCGGAATGCCGATTCCGATCATAGGTTGCTGAATCTGTGGGCGAATGTACTGGGGGCAAGTCGGACAGCTTCCGTACTGAGTTTTAACGAAGTTGTAGATAACGGAAGCCGACGTGTAGATTGTTTGCGGCTGATACTGGATAAGATCACGACGACGTTTCGCACGTACCCGGATCTTTTCTTTGACTCGATAGCCGTTCACAATACCAACCACGGCACGACGACCGTCAGGGTACTGCACAAACACTCCACCACCAGAGTCGCCTTGAATCGGGTGAGACCATTGCTCGCCTTTAATATACTGGTCGAACAACACCCCACGAAATTCGTACCCTTCGTCCGTACTCTGGGTGTACGGTCCAAGTCCGTGAATCACGACGTCAGAGTTTTCAACAACCTCTTCACCGATGATGCACGTCTCTTTGAACTTTCCTTTTGCTTCAAAGAGAGCTACGTCTTCACTCGGATGCAGTTGAACGTCGTATGCTTTGATCCATCCAGAACCATTGCTCACATACACATTGTTGGGATCAGCTTCGACGTTATGTTTGCACGTCACAAAGATTGATCGGTCTCCGTCGGTGCCAATACACACCGACGATCCCATGTCTTCGTATTTGATACCGTCTGCGGCCACATGGGGGATGTCAACAGGGTATACTTCCGCTCGCCCATAGGGCAGACAACAACCACTTATCATCAAAAGCATTAACAATCGTCGCATGGTGATTTCCTTCCTTCAGAGTCCTCGGTGATTTGCAGCTCTCATAATCGCACTTTTATAATGCTTCATTCGGTGATCTTCAAAAGAATCACTTAACAAACGAAGCCCCATTCCCTTGATGCCCAGCCACAGTCGCTTATGCCACCATGGGTTATAATAAAAGTTCCCTTTCGCGTCGATGTACGTCATATTCGATACATGCGTGAATCCCCGAAGCATCGAGGGTGTACGGGTGACGATATCGTTATTGTGACGATATCGGAGCAGTCCAACACGGTTGCGGTCTTCTTTTGCAACGATGTTGATTGTCTTCACATGATTAGCAAAGACTTGATCACCCACACGCGGACTTCCGAACGTAATCAGACCGGATGGGACATACATCTTGTCGGACTTCTGCAAACCCAACAACAACAGACGCGATGCACAGACGGTAGCCAATGCACCACCGAGCGAGTGCCCAGTGATATAAATCGGAGCAGGCTGTCGCATCAGGCGTTCTGCCAGCTCGTATCGAATGTCCGGATAAACGTAATCAATCTCCTGACGGAAACCGGCACCAATTTGACCGGTATCATCTGGTTCATCAATCCATGAAATTTTCAGATCGCTCCGAACCTGAGAGCGATCAGCAAAGTTCGTTCCTCGGAATACAATGAAGATCGCTCCACTGGAAGCTCGTCCCATGAATACGCGGGAAGAACCTTTCCCCTTTGCAGTCCACGAGTCGGTTAGTTTGCCGAGCGAGTTACTGTCGAAACGAGACGAGTGCTCATATATGTCTTCGCTCAGTTGTGCCGCAGTCTTAGATACTGCAAGGGTATAATCAGTGATTTCTTCTGGTATCAGCATTGTGATCTCCTAATCGTTGTAAATCTCGATAACCAGTTCATCTTTAACCACTGGGAATGTGTTTGATTTGCTCGAACCATCAAGAACTACGAAATAGCCGTAATAAGTACCGAGTGTGTCGACTTCAGTTCCCTGAAACGTGTAGTAGACAGTACCTTCCGTTGCAGTCACAATACTGGCAGCACGGTCATCTACAATTACATCGCCCACCTCATTCAGCATCCGAAACTTGACTGTCTTTCCTGTCAAGTTTTCATTCACCCATGTACCAGTGCCGTCTTTAGATCGCAATTTTGCGTAAATGGGTTTCTGGGTGTCGTTTATATGTCGTCGGTGAAAGATGGCTGGCATTTATAGACCCTTCAAAATAATCGACTGGCTACCAGTTCCGATCAGATAAACAAACTCAGCAGAACAACCATTGAGCACGTTGATAAACGAACCACAACCATTTAGTTCCAGCAGTTCCTGCGAAACCAGAATTACGACACTACCAGATTCTCCGAAGACATTACCGAATACAGACGAACCGGTGGTGTAGTCAAATACATTACCAAACACATTGAACGGCATTATGGCACCTCAGTTATCGTTACATCTGCCGTCGCGTTGTCTTCATCAAACGCATCCTGCGTATAACGATAGGTTTCGCCAATCTTTGGGATCGTGGCGAGCGTTGTTACTACACCGTCAATCTGATCAGACAGAAGTTCCAGTGTGTCGCCGTCTGCTCCAGTCTGTGCCGATCCGTTGATTTTTGTAAGAACATCATTCGACAGCTTCGTATCGACCGATTCTGCTGCGGCCTTTGCGGCCTCTGCAGCCGTCTTCGTTGCCGCCATCTCTGTATCTACGAAGTCGTCGATAGTATCCACACTGGTTTGCGTCGCTCTGGAAGATACCGTCGCATCAAGTTTAGCCAGTTCTGTTGCCAACTCTGTACGAACCGCAGAAGCAATCGCCCCCAGTGTCAGATCGTCCAAAGATGGGTTGGCGGCAGCGATCTTATCAATGATAGCCTGAAGCACTCGTTCCGAATCAGTGTCGTCAATGATCTGGGCTTCTACCTCATTGGCAACGGCAGTTCGCTCACCAGAGGTCAACGTCATTGCATCACCGGCCTTCGCTGGTGCGTAGTTCGGTTGACTACTGGCAAGAGTTACAGTTCCGGTGATTGTACGACTTGCATATGCCCAGATATCAGCAATGAGTGTTCCAAATCCTGACAGTGTTCTGGTAGTCACAGACCACACGGCATCAAATGCCCCATCAGCAAATTTTGCAGCCGTAAGTGCTCCAGTCGCAATTGCTGATGCTGTGACCGCATTATTAGCAATCGAAGCGACTTTGACTTCCGGAATACCAGAAGCTGCAGTCACATTTGAGCCGCCAATCTGCGTAACATTAACTCCGGTCGCTAATGCGGCAGATTCCGTACCACGCTCCAAAGCAATCACACGAAATGACCATGCGAATGGGTAAGTCTGTTGTCCAGTCGTAGTTCCTGTAATGACTGCAGACTCTTCAATGATATACGAATCGGTTTCCGCTGCACCGGATGGAGTGTACGAGCAGTCGTAAATTCCGGTTGTAGCGGAACGCTTCGTAATTGTCACTGAATCGCCAGTAGTTGACCCATTCTTACGCACAACGAATGTGGGTGTGGAATCTGCATCCTTTAGTGCGAGTGTGTCCGGGTTACGAGTGAGCATGGTCCATCGTTGCGTTCCACCAACGTGCAAAGTATCCGGTCTCATCCAATCACCTGTTGTATTAAAGGATGTATAGGTCTGCCACCTGCTGTGAGTGTTCCAAGTGTTGCCGCTGCGTTGCGAATTCCGTATGTCGCTGCAGTTAGTGATGCAAATATCACTTTACCGTTCAGCGGGTTAATACAGTCCGCTCCAGTTTCTGCCGTACCTACTGATGTCAATGTCGCACTTGTGATGCCGTTAACTGCTGGAGCTGTTGCCGATGTCGCTTTTCCTGCTACCGTCAACGTACCTGCCCCGGTGTTGCTGGCTCCATAAGCAGTCGCGTGGCTACCGCCGGTTGCGTTTCCGCTGACTGTGATTGTTCCAGAGGAGGAATTCAATACACCTGTGGCGTTCGCAGCGGACCCTCCCACCACCGAACCTGTGATGGCAACAGTGCCAGTCCCGGCGTTTTGCACACCATACAAACTACTGGACCCACCCCCTGTGACTGTACCAGTCACAGTTCCGGCACCGCCAGCCCAGTAAGCCGCCGCCGCACCAACACTTGTGCCACCAGTCACATTTCCAGTTATGTTCATCGTTCCGCTGCCTGATCGTGCTCCAGAAGAAGCGGAACCAACACCGGAGACAGGACTCCCTACGATGTTAAGAGTGCCTGTTGAACTATTCACAGCACCAAACGAACTTGCCGATGCTCCCCCAGTTGGATTTCCAGTGATGTTGAGCGTGCCTGTGTTGGTGTTTGTGGCACCGTGGCGACTTCCAGTAGTGGCTGATGCGAGTGGGTTACCAACCAACGTCGCTGAGTTGCCTGAGGTTCCAGAATACGTGACGCATGTCGTAGATCCGGCAATCGCATTACTACCTGATCCGGTTAATGTCAACGTCACACCGTTTGCGAGCGTAAAACCACCACCAGCCACTGCTGTGGTGCCTGCTGTGGTTCTAACAGTGTTTGCCGTACGATCAGAATCAACAGTGACCGTGTGCCCGTTCGCATACACATCGTCTCCAACAGCCGGAAGTGTTCCACCATTCCAGGTGCCGGTGGCTGACCAGTTTCCAGTTGCGACCGCCCATCGTTCAGCAGGACCGCTGCTGTAAGTGATATCCAGATACGCGACATCCACCTCAATCGATCCGTCGATGGACGCCGATGCATAGTTGAGTTCAATCGCTGGTGCAGATCCAGATAATGCACCGTAAGACCCCGTAAGCGTCAAACTCGCATACCCCCATGCTCCGCTATTAGGTTGATTGATCGGAGTGCCTGAGTACCAAGTCCCATTCAACCGAACACGCGCGGAGCTAAGGTAAGCATCAGAGTTACTGTCAAATCGGCAACGAATCCACAGTATGACAGACGAGATAGTTCCAGTATTGGAAGGAGCACCACACGTCCATTGCTGAGTGGCCGAATCCTCACCGGAACAAGTCGCAGTGTCGCCTGATCCTGCCGACGGCTGAGTCACATTGTCGTCTACATACGAGAAGTCTCCGCCGGCACCCCAGCCGGAATTCAGATTACTCGCTGGCCTGACTCGTTCATCCGGCATACATCACCTCGTGTGCAAAATATCCAGAACCTGCTGAGAAGTCGTTGCCGTACCAGAAGCGACTGCAGCCCTCGCTTGATTTGCTCTAGCGTCGAACTGTTCTTCTTCCCAGATAATACGATTCAACAATCCCTGCTTTCCGCTCGCGGTCAATGCTGCCGCTGATTGTTCTTCGTATTGCTCAATTGTCAGATCAGCAAATGGTCGTCCACCTGCCATTGCGTAAAACTGTTCCACCAGCGACGCGTCTTGTGAAATTCCCGCCATCAGTGTAACAAAAGCGAACACACGAAGAGACCAAACCGGGTCAGTTGTTGCTAATCCATCGCCACCAGTGCCCACCATAATCGCTTTAAGATCAACGATGTCATCCAGATTGTCTTCTGGGATACTACCATTCACTAACAGTGTTTGGATACTTCCAGACCATGCAGCCCCGTCAAAAATCAAAAAGCGACCAACACGCATAAAGCGGTTTAGATCGCTTCTGGTTACGTCGGATACTGCCAAAGACTGCAAAACAGTGACCACATTTGCATCACCGTCAATCCCCAGAGCAACAGCCGTCTCATAAGCATTCATTTTAATTTCCTGTCGTCAAAGATCCTTCGCGTGTGGACCGATTTTCATTGGTGTAGATCGCTTTGATGGTTTGTATGATCGCGTCTGTCTGCTTCCACACCGAAACTCAGATACCAGATCGTTTTGATCACGTTGCACAACAAACGGAAAGAGGCCTTGATCAATCTACTGCCACCCACCGAGGTTGTCTTAAGTCCAACCCGTGCAGTCGTGCTTCCTGCACTGCCGGTGGTTTACTCAACTGCACCTCAATCAGTCCCACTTTCTCTGCGATATCCAGAATGTTGTTCACCCCGAATAGCGACATGATTACGACCAGCACAGCGAACGCGATTTTTGGGTGTTTCATACTGACTCTGATCGTCGCATTGATCCAGTTTTCCTCCTCGGTGCGTGTGGTCAATGTGCTTATGTGCTGGTTCATCTGTGACAATTGTTCCTGTATTTTTTCACACCGCTGCATTGCCTCGCCGAAGGCACTGGCGGTCCCGTTTTTTAATGGATTCCAATTACACACAGCGAACTCGAAATTTCCGATAGCTGGCT
>Ga0315903_10010125_pt1 | contig 11303 bp, 8 predicted proteins | sample LakEriMetagenome_7_FD_203524 | JGI IMG/M metagenome (GOLD analysis project Ga0315903, IMG submission 203524) | Freshwater fungal communities from buoy surface, Lake Erie, Ohio, United States - Buoy 2 MA119 | ecosystem: Environmental > Aquatic > Freshwater > Lake | place: USA: Lake Erie, Ohio... | reverse complement strand
CGCCGTCGCATCGGCGGCGAGCTGGAGCGCAGCCTCGGCGGTGCGCGACAGCGCGCGGGCAATGTCGAGCGGATCGGCCAGCCCCTCGATCAGCTGGATGCCGAGCGCGAAGCGGATCTCGCCGGTGACGACGCGGATCGCATCGAGCAGCGCCTCGTAATCGTCGCGCACCGCCGCGCCGCGCATCCGCGCCATGATTGCCGCAATGTCGCCCGGCAGTTCGAGCGCGTAGCGATCGACCAGTGTGTCGAGCAGTTCGGGCTTCCTCGCCAACTCGTCCGACAGCACCGGAGCGAGCGTCAGCGCGGCGACCAGCCGCTGGGTGAGATCGGGCCGCGCATCGAGCAGGCGGAAGGTGGTGATCGCACTGGGAACGCGTTCGAGGATGCGCTCCCAGCGATTGATCGCGCGCATCGGATCATCGCTTGCCGCCATCGCCCGGATGAGCGCGGGCGCGAGCCGGTCCCACGCCGCCAAGGCCTGCGGGGAACGGATCGCGGCATGGCGTCCGTCGCGCCAGCCCTCGATCCGCTCGGCGAGGGTTTCGGGCTCCTCGAAACCGAGCGCGGCGAGTTCCTGCGCCAGATCGCTCGCCGCCGGCGCAGGGGCGGGGGCTGCCGAGCGCGCGCCGATCAGCTGCTCGTAGATGCGCGCGGTGCGGCCTGTCAGCTCGGTCAATGCCGCCACCAGCGCCGCGCCGTCCGCCAGCCCGTCTAGCTGCGCAACATTGTCGAGCGCCGCGCCCTCGGGCAGCGCATGGGTCTGGCGGTCGTTGACCATCTGCAAGCGGTGTTCGACGTCGCGTAGCCGGTCATAGGCCGCGCCCAGCGTGAGCGCATTCTCGGGCGCGATCCATCCGGCAGCGGCGAGCGCATCGAGCGCCGCGCGCGTGCCGCGAACCCTCAGCGACAGATCGCGCCCGCCGTGAATCAGCTGGTGGGTCTGGGCGTAGAATTCGATCTCACGGATCCCGCCGCGCCCGCGCTTCACATCGAAATGCGGCCCCGGCGCAGGCGGGCCTGCATGGCTGTCGCGGATGCGGTGGGTGAGCGCGCTGATCTCCTCGATCGCGCCGAAATCGAGCTGGCCGCGCCACACGAAGGGCCGGATCGCCGCGAGAAAATCCTCGCCAGCCGCCACATCCCCCGCCGCCGCGCGGGCGCGGGTGAACGCGGCGCGCTCCCACGCCAGCGCCTGCCCCTGATAATGCGCCAGCGCCGCGCCGACCGGCACGCAGAGCGGGCTGATCTCGCTCGCCGGACGCAGTCGCAGATCGACCCTGAGCGCATAGCCTTCGTCGGTGTTGCCCGAGAGCAGGCTGACAATCCGCCTGGCATAGCGCTGCGCCGCCTCGCCCGGATCATCGCTGGCGCGGCGCGGCAGGCGCTCGCGATCATAGAGGAAGATCGGGTCGATGTCGGAGGAGTAGTTGAGCTCGCCCGCCCCCTGCTTGCCGAGCGCAAGCGCGATGAAACCCGCCGTGCTGTCCGCGCCGGTACGCTCGGCAATCGCGGTGCGGATCGCGCGGTCGAGCGCGCGGTCGGCAAAACCGGTGAGTTCACCCACCACGCGCGCGAGCGGGAAAGCGCCCGCCAGATCGCCCACCGCGAGCGCGGCGGCAAGCGCCAGCCGCTCGCGCCGCAGCGCCACTTCGGCGTCGGGATGCTGGCCTTGCGCCAGCGCCCATGCCAGCGCCGCCTCGCCCTCTCCGGCCGCGAGCAGTGCGGCAAGCTCCGGCACGCGCTCGAGCGCGCGCGCCAAAAACGGTGCGTGGGCGCGGGCGCGGGCCAGCGCGCCTTTCCAGTCGGGGCCTTGAGTCTCTCCCATCACCCGCCTCTCTGGCGGCAGCAGGCCATGCCCGCAAGAGGTGTCGGGTTGCCCTATCGCTCCGCTGCATGAGGGCGCGCTTGCGCGCCGCCTGCGGCTCTGCAATTGAGGCGCGCAAGGCCGATCGGCCGCAGCAGGAGAACACCAGCCATGCGCACCCCATTTGCCACCCTCGGGATCATTGCCGCAGGCGCCCTGGCGCTGGCGGCGTGCGACAGCCTGCCCGAAATGGGCGGAGCGAGCGCCGCGCTCGACATCCCCGACGTCGAAGCCGGCGACATTGCCGAAGCGACCATCAAGGACGTCACGCGCCTGCTTTCCAGCGACGCATTCGAGGGCCGGATGCCCGGCACCCCGGGCGAGGCAAAGACCATCGCGCTGCTGACCGAGCGCTTCAAGGCGGCAGGCCTGCAGCCGGGCAACAAGGGCTCGTGGGTGCAGGACGTCCCGCTGGTCGAGATCACCGGCAAGGACTACGCCCCGCTCGCCATCACCGGCAAGACCGGCAATCTCTCGCTCACCTTCGCCAAGGACTGGGTCGGTGTGACCTATCGCGAGGACGCGAAAACCGCGATCGCGAACAGCGAGCTGGTGTTCGTCGGCTATGGCATCAACGCGCCCGAAAAGGGCTGGAACGACTATGCCGGGGTCGATGTGAAGGGCAAGACGGTGGTGATCCTCGTCAATGATCCCGACTGGCAGACCGCCGGGCAGGAAGGCCCTTTCAACGGCAAGGCGATGACCTATTACGGCCGCTGGACCTACAAGTTCGAAGAGGCAGCAAGGCAGGGTGCGGCTGCGGCGCTGATCGTCCACCAGACCGAGCCTGCCGCCTATGGCTGGAACGTCGTCGAAAGCTCGTGGACCGGCCCGCAGGCCTATCCCCAGTATGGCGACAACCCCCCGCCGCGCACCCAGATGAACGGCTGGGTGACCGAGGACGCGGCGCGCAAATTGCTCAAGACTGCCGGGCAGGATCTCGACGCGCTGACCAAGGCCGCGCAGGCCAAGGGCTTCAAGCCGGTGCCGCTCGGGCTGAGCGCTTTGACCAGCTTTGCCAGCACCATGCGCAGCTTCACCTCGCACAACATCATCGGCATCCTGCCGGGCAGCGAGGCGCCGGAGGAATATGTGCTCCACACCGCGCATTGGGATCACCTCGGGCGCTGCACGCCGGCACGCGACGGCGACGACATCTGCAACGGCGCGGTCGACAATGCCACCGGCACCGCCGCGCTGGTCGCGCTGGCCGAGGCGCACGCCAAGGCAGGCGCGCCGCGCCGCACGCTCATTTTCCTTGCGGTGACCGCCGAGGAATCGGGCCTGCTCGGCGCCTATTACTACGCCGCCAACCCGGTCTTCCCGCTGGCGCAGACCGTGGGCGGGGTCAACATGGACGCGCTGCAGATGGCCGGCCCGGCCAAGGATGTGACCGCGGTGGGCTTCGGCAAGTCGGCGCTCGACCGGTTCCTCGACGCCGCGCTCAAGGCAGACGGGCGCACCGTCACCCCCGATCCCAAGCCCGAAGCGGGCTATTACTACCGCTCGGACCACTTCGCCTTCGCCAAGCTCGGCGTGCCGATGCTCTATATCGACGGCGGACAGGACCTGATCGAGGGTGGCCGCGCGGCGGGCGAGGCGGTCGCCAAGGACTACACCGACAATCGCTATCACGGCCCCAAGGACGAATTCAACGAGGCGTGGGACTGGTCGGGCGTGATGGCCGACCTCCAGCTCTACTACCGCCTGGGCCGGATGATGGCGACGAGCAAAAGCTGGCCGAACTGGAACGACGGCGACGAATTCCGCGGCGTGCGGGATGAAAGCTGCAAGGCGGCCGACAAGGGCTGCTGATCAGGTCTTGCTGTAGGCGCAGCCGAGTTTCTCGGCCTGTGCCCGCAGACGCTTGTCTCTGGTCCAAAGCTGATGTTGGTGGTGGCAGCTGGCGTAGAGCAGGTGCGCATCGACAAGGCCAATGCCGGTTCCGGGCAAGGCGGCGTTACCAACAAAGGTAAGCAGGTCATCCTCTTCTGCCGGCTCCACCTGCGGCAGGGCGGCAAGACGAGAGATGACAAATTCCCGGTTGGCAATCGTCCCCAGCGCCAATTCGGCCGTTACGCAGCCATGCTGGATCACATCACTCTGAAGCAGGATAAGGTTCAACTGGGGGTCGGCAGCGCGAAGGTGATCAATCCAGACCGAGCTATCGACAAGGATCACCAGAACCTCCGGCGCTCGGGCGCCTTCGCTTGACGGTCGCTTCCGCCCATCGCAGCAAGGCCCTTGGCCGCTTCGGTCTGAATCATTTGCCGCAAGGCGGTGGCAATGATGACCTCGCGGTCCGCAATGCCGGTCAACTCGCGGGCCGACGCAATTAGCCTCTCTATGCCGGAAGAACCAGAACCCGCCGGACTATCGTTTGTCGCAGCTTTGACCGAGGCCGACTTGCGCTTTCCAACGCGGACAAAGCTGATTCGCTTGGCCCGCAGATTGACGTTGCAGGTTTCCCATCCCGCATCTCTCCAGCCACGCGTCTGGCTGTGTGACCCTTCCTGATTGGACCACCAGGCAGGATAGGTATAGGCACTTTTGGGCAACACAAAACCGAGCACCTTTTCGATTTCAGGAAGCTGCGCATCCCAGCTATCGTCCGGCAGTCCATTCAGGTAACGCGCGAGCGGCTGATACTTACTCATGATACATTTCCTCGAATATCATTTGATGTTTGTATCATAGGAAAAGATACATGTCTATTAAATTTATTATGCCCCCCGAATGGGCCGCGCAGGACTGGCTGTGGATCGGATTTCCGCACCTCGCCGAGGAATGGCCCGGCTGGATTGAACCAGCGCAGGAGCAGATCGCCGATTTTGCCAGCGCGGTTGCCGAAAGCGGGCAACAAGTGCGGCTGCTGGTGCGTGACGCGGCCAACGAGGCCCGCGCCCGTGCGCTGGTGAGCGACAAGGTGACGCTCGAGTGGCCGAGGCGTACGGCACCCGCAGCGCGCGGCGGTTCGGCTTCAACGGCTGGGGCGGCAAATATCTGATGCCGGGCGACGAGACCGTCGGCGCGGAGCTGGCGCGCGATGCGGGGCTGGCGATCACCACCTCGGCGATGATCCTCGAAGGCGGGGCGGTGGATGGCGACGGCACCGGGCTGGTCGCCACGACCGAACAATGCCTGCTCAATCGCAACCGCAACCCGCAGATGACCCGCGCCGATATCGAGGCGGAACTGGCCGCGCAGCTTGGCTTCACCCGGGTGCTGTGGCTCGGCGATGGGTTGATCAATGATCACACCGATGGCCATGTCGACAACCTCGCGCGCTTTGTCGGCCCGAACCGGCTGGTGGTGCCGCAGGCGACCGGCACGGATGATCCCAACGCCGCGATCTATGCCGATGCGGCCGCGCGCGCCGCAGCCTTCGGGGTCGAGGTGGTGCGAATCCCCTCGCCCGGCCTGCTGACCCGCGATGGCGTTATGGAACCGGCCAGCTATGTGAACTTCGCGATCACCACGCACCTCGTCGTGGTGCCGACCTTCGACTCGCCGCATGATGCCGAGGGTGTCGCCGCAATTGCCGCGCTGTTCCCCGATCGAGACACCATCGGCCTGCCGGGCGAGGCGGTGCTGGCGGGCGGCGGGGGCTTCCACTGCGCCAGTCAGCAGATGCCAGCCTCGGCAGCGGGAGTTTAACCTTTCGTTAGCATCTTGCGGCGATTGTGCGGAGCATGAACCGAGCCATTGCTCTTGCCGCTCCGCTCACCGCTGCCTCGGGCCGCGTTGATCCGCTTGAGCTTGCCCGCACGCTGATCGTGCTCGGCTGCGCCGCCGCGCTGATCCTCGCTGGGCAATCGCTGTCGTTCTGAACCACTCCGCATAACCTCTCGCAGGCCTGCTCCGAACATACCGGTGTCCCGACCGGAGTTCGTCCCCATGGCCAAACCCTTTCTTGCCCTTGCCGTCGGCGTCGTCGCGCTTGCCGGTTTCGGCATGTCGCTGCTGCCTGCAGACAGCGCAAGCGCCCCGGCCGCTTCGCTTGCAAAAACCGAGCCGGTGCTGCTCGAGCTGCTCACCAGTCAGGGCTGTCCTTCCTGCCCTCCGGCCGACCAGCTTGCCGAAAAGCTCGCCGCCGATCCGGGGCTCGTGGTGATCTCGCGCCCGTTAACCTATTGGGACCGGCTGGGCTGGAAGGACAGTCTTGTCCGCGAGGATGACACCGCGCTGCAACAGGCCTGTGCCCGCGCGGGCCTTGTGGGGCAAAACGGGGTCTATACCCCGCAGCTGGTGATCGATGGCGGCTTCGGCACCGTCGGCTCACGCGAGGCGGAGATGCGCAGCGGCATCGCGCGTCACGGCAGCAAGGGCAGCGCGGCCATCCGCCTGCGCGATCTGGGGGCCAAGAGTGTCGCGGTCGGCATTGGCGGCACGGCGGCGCGTCCGGCCGAAATGGTGCTGGTCGCCGCAAAGCGCAAGACCGGGGTCGCCATCGCGCGCGGCGAGAATGGCGGGCGCAAAGTCGGCTACACCAATGTGCTCAAGAACGAGCAGCGCCTCCAGTCATGGGACGGCAGCAAGGCCGGTCTGGTGAACGCGCCCGAGCAGCTCGTCGTCGGGGGCGCGGACCGCTACGCGCTGGTGCTGCGCGAGCCCGATGGCGGCAAGGTGCTGGCGGTGCGCTAGCCGCGGTGATGCCAGCGCCAGCGCGCGCCTGACTTATCCGGCCGCGAGATCGGGCGGCGTGGCTTCGCTCCGCAGCAGAGCGATCGCATCGGCGAGGCTCATCACCTTCTGGTGCTCCGCCCCCAGCGTGCGGACAGCCACGGTGCCTTCCTCGGCCTCGCGCTTGCCCACCACGAGGAGCTGCGGAACCTTCGCCAGCGAGTGCTCGCGCACCTTGTAGTTGATCTTCTCGTTGCGGGCGTCGGTTTCGACCCGGATTCCTGCTGCACGAAGCTGCGCGGCAACTTCCTCGGCGTAGCCATCCACGTCCGACACGATGGTCGCCACCACCGCCTGCACCGGCGCGAGCCATGCGGGCAACCGGCCGGCGAAGTGCTCGATCAGGATGCCGATAAAGCGTTCGTAGCTGCCGAAGATTGCGCGGTGGAGCATCACCGGGCGGTGCTTTTCGCCATCCTCGCCGATGTAGTTCGCGTCCAGACGCTCGGGCAACACGCGGTCGGACTGGATCGTGCCGACCTGCCAGGTACGGCCGATCGCGTCGGTGAGGTGCCATTCGAGCTTGGGGGCATAGAACGCGCCTTCGCCGGGCAACTCCTCCCATTCGAGGCCGTTGGCTGTGAGCGCGTCGCGCAGTTCCTGCTCGGCCTTGTCCCAATCCGCTTCGCTGCCGAAGCGCTTTTCGGGGCGCAAGGCGAGCTTGATGTCATAGGTGAAGCCGAAGTCGCGGTAGACGCTATCGGCCAGCGCGAGGAAGGACTGCACTTCGGCCACGACCTGGCCCTCGGTGCAGAAGATATGCGCATCGTCCTGCGTGAACTGGCGCACGCGCATCAACCCGTGGAGCGCGCCGTGGGGCTCGTTGCGGTGGCAGCAGCCCATTTCGCCCAGCCGGATCGGCAGATCGCGGTAGGAGGTGATGCCCTGCTTGAACACCATCACATGCGCCGGGCAGTTCATCGGCTTGATCGCGAGCCATTCGGCATCATCGGCGATCCTTGGAGACGCCGCACCGCTTTCCTCGTCGACATCGGGCACGATATCGGGGACGGCAAACATGTTCTGCGCATATTTGCCCCAGTGGCCCGACTGGGTCCATTGGCGCACATCCATCAGCTGCGGGGTCTTGATCTCGCGGTAGCCCGAACCGTCCATCTTGCGGCGCATATAGGCTTCAAGCTCGCGCCAGATGCGATAGCCCTTGGGGTGCCAGAAGACGGAGCCGTGGGCTTCTTCCTGCAAGTGGAACAGATCCATCTCGCGCCCCAGCTTGCGGTGATCGCGCTTGGCCGCTTCCTCGAGCCGCGTGAGGTGCACCTGCAGCTGCTTCTTGTTGAGCCAGCCGGTGCCGTAGATGCGCGTGAGCTGCGCATTGTTCTGGTCGCCGCGCCAGTAGGCCCCCGCAACGCGCATCAGCTTGAAGGCTTCCGCGTCGAGCCTGCCGGTCGAGGGCAGGTGCGGGCCGCGGCACATGTCGAGCCAGTCGTCGCCGCTCCAATAGACGGTGAGTTCCTCGCCTTCGGGCAGTTCCTTGGCCCATTCGGCCTTGAAGCTTTCGCCTTCGGAGGCCCACTTGGCGATCAGCGCCTCGCGGCTCCAAACCTCGCGGCGGAGCGGTTTGTCGGCGCGGATGATGGCGCGCATCGCGTCCTCGATGGCGGGCAGATCGTCCATGCTGAACGGCTCGCGGCCGTCGGGCGCCTTGACGTCGTAATAGAAGCCGTCGTCGGTCGAAGGGCCGAAGGTGATCTGCGTGCCGGGGAAGAGCGCCTGCACCGCTTCGGCCAGCACGTGGGCATAGTCATGGCGCGCCAGTTCAAGCGCATCGGCTTCGTCGCGCGCGGTGACCAGCGCGAGGTTTGCATCGCCCTCGAACGGCCGGGTGAGATCGCGCAGTTCCCCGTCAACACGCGCGGCGAGCGCGGCCTTGGCGAGGCCGGGGCCGATCGCGGCGGCGATATCGGCGGGCGTCGACCCGCGCGGCACTTCGCGCACCGAGCCATCGGGCAGGCTGATCTTGAGCAGTTCAGTCATCGTTCAATTCCGTCTGGTTTGGCCGCGCCCTGCCACAGAGAGGCGCGCACCGGAAGAGCGGTGTTGAAGCTTCGTCGGTTTGGGGAGAAAACCGCGCCGCCCCGAACCGGGCGGCGAGCGCTTGGCCTTAACCCGCGCGCCCCGGCCCCCGGATAGTCGTCCGGGTGGTGGTGGTGCAGATGGAGTTCAACAGGTTAAGCATGTCGCGGTGATAGCAGGCAAGCCTTGCCATGTCATTAGCCGAGCGAGGCGGCCTCACACCGCCAGCTTGCCCGAGCCCTTCTCGGTGGTGATCCGCTTGGTGCCCGCCAGCTTGGTCGAACGCTGCTTGGCGCCGCCGGTGAAGCGGTATTCGGTGGTCGCGCGCGCCGGGGTCAGCTCAACGGTCATGTAGCCGCGCTGCGACGTGTCGGCCCATTTGAGCTGCGCGTTCTCGGCCACCAGCGAGGCGGCCAGGACATCGGGCTTGACGAAGGAGAGGTAGCTTTCAAACCCGGGCGAGCTGACCGAGCACACGCCCAGTTCCACGCCCACCGCCGCGCCTTCATGCGCAAGGTCGAAGGCCCAGCCATTATGGGTGTCGCCTGCCAGCACGATGAGGTTGGCATCGGCCTTGAGCGCGGCCTTGAACACCCGCTCGCGCGCCGCCGGATAGCCGTCCCATGCGTCCATGTTGAGCGGCAGGCCGGCCTTGCTCGCCATGCTCGCCGCCATCAGCCGCTGGCGCACGAAATCGGGCAATCCCTCGCCGAGCTGGCTGGCGAGCGCCTGCGGGCTCTTGAGATTGCCGATCAGCACCTGCTGCACCAGCACCTGCCACGCCGTGCCGCTGGCGGTGGATTCGGCAAGGCCGTCCGCCAGCCAGGAATCCTGCGCCGCTCCGAGCAATTGGCGCGAAGGATCGGCCCATTGGCCATCCTTGAATTTTGCCAGCGCCGCCATGATCGCCTGCGGCTCCTTTTGTCCGGCGAGCACCTTTTCGAGGCTGAACTGCGGGTCGCGCCCCTCGAGCCTTGTGTCGAGCCGGAACAAGGTAGCCAGATTGCCGACCTGATAGGCGGCATAGGGTTCATCCGAGACCGGCATCCATTCGCGATAGGCGCGCTTGGCCGCAGCCTTGCGAGTGGCCCAGTCGCCTTCGGTTTCGGGCTGGTGGTTCTGCGCGCCGTCCTTCCAGCTGTCATTGGCGCTTTCGTGATCGTCCCACACCGCGATCATCGGCAGCACCTGATGCAGGCGCTGGCAATCGGGATCGGCGCGGTAGGTGGCGTAGCGCAGGCGATAATCGGTCAGCGCGACGATCTCGGTGGTCGGCGCCAGCACCCGCTCGGGGTTGGCCTGCGCCGTATCGGGATAGGTGCCCGCGCCGTATTCGTAGATGTAATCGCCCAGATGCACCGCAAGGTCGCAATCATTGGCCTCCACCGCGTGGCCATAGGCGTTGAACCAGCCGAAGCCGAAGTTGGAGCACGAGAACACCGCCATGCGGAAGCGTGGCGCACCTGCTGCGGGCAGGGTTTTGGTGCGGCCCACCGGCGACTTGGTGCCATCGGGCGCGATGAAGCGGTAAAAATACCAGCGCCCCGGCATCAGCCCTTCGGCCCAGGTCTTGGTGCAGAAATCGCTGTCCGGCCCGGCCGGATTGCCGGTGCTGCCCTCAGCGGCGAGCTTGGCGAAATCCTCGCTCTCGCTCATTTCCCAAGCGAGATAGGCGGGCTTGTCCGAGACATAGCGGGTCCACAGCATCACCTTGTCGGTGGCGGGCTCGCCGCTGGCGACATTGTGGGTGAAGCCCTTGCCGAAGCTGGTCGCGGCGAGCGGCGCGGCGGCCACCGCAGCCGAAGCGCCCGCAAGCGTGAACAGGCCGCGGCGGGTGAGTGAGGTGGGCAAAGGGGCCGGCTGAGCGGCGGTGTCGGTTTTGAACATGGTCGCTCGGTATCCCTTGTATCTGACCTTGGACTCGAATCCGCGTTAGGATTGGGTTGTGCGTGGTGGGTGGCCACCCACCCCGCACAGCGGCGTTGACGCCCGTTTTCCCTCAGGTTTTGTCGGCCGTGGGGAGCTTGGGACCAGCGCCGTTTGTCACGCACGACCGAATAGTCGGTTGACCCTCAATCGCACAGACAAGGCAGGTCATTGTGATGCAAAACATATGTGGAGTCGATGTTTCGAAAGACTGGCTGGATGCTTTTGTCGGGCCAAACAGCTTCGAGCGCTTTGCCAACACCCCGGACGGAATCAGTCAGCTCGCCAACTTCGCTCGCACCGGCGCGGCCGCGTTGGTCGTGATGGAATCCAGCGGCGGAGTGGAGCGGATGGCTTTCCAGATGCTCTGGGCAGAAGATATCCCCTGCGCCCTGGTCAACCCGCGCGGTGTCCGGGATTTTGCCAAGGCCATGGGCCGTCTCGAAAAGACCGACCGGATCGATGCGCAGGTGATCGCGCATTTTGCGGCCACCAGGAAAATCAAACCAACCCCGCTTCCCTCGGCGCAGCAGCAGCACCTGGCCGCCCTCTCCGCGCGAATGCGCCAGGTCACCAGCGACCTGGTTGTTCAGAAGCAGCGCCTTCACTCCGTGCAAAGCGATGTCGCACGCCAGGGCATTGTCGAAATCATCGGCGTGCTCAAACGGCAGGCCAAGCAGCTCGCCGGCGCTATCGCCGCGCTGATCGCCAACGACCCGGTATGGGCCGCGCTCGATGCAGTCTTCCGCTCGGTGAAGGGTGTGGCTGATCGAACCGTCGCTACACTGATCGCC
>Ga0315903_10010124_pt1 | contig 11303 bp, 33 predicted proteins | sample LakEriMetagenome_7_FD_203524 | JGI IMG/M metagenome (GOLD analysis project Ga0315903, IMG submission 203524) | Freshwater fungal communities from buoy surface, Lake Erie, Ohio, United States - Buoy 2 MA119 | ecosystem: Environmental > Aquatic > Freshwater > Lake | place: USA: Lake Erie, Ohio... | reverse complement strand
CAGTAGAGATAGGAACTCCTCCTTGCCTAGCTTGATCTTCTCGGCATAGGCATCATAGACCGACATGTCCTCGTTGTCATCGAGATACTCAAACACGAAGTCACGTATGCCGTTGTCAGTAGTGTCTGCCATGATGTTGTTAAGTACACGGACAAACACGAAGTTCTGACTGTTGGACGGGTAGTACTTATAGTAGCCATTCGCTGTCAAGAAGTCTCTATACTTATGGTTCACAAAGTCTACGCTACCTCTGTTGTTGCGTGTCCAGAAGTTGTCACCCATTACCTTGTCTGTAATTGTCTCGATAATCTCATCAGTCACCTCTGGAATGATTTCCTTGATGACCTCAACTGGGATCGACTTGGACAGCATGCCAGTCACTATGTTGACCTTCTCCTCGTCCTCAAACTTCTTAGTGTTGAAGTCTTCTGTGTTCCTGTATGCGGAACGAACGGCTGTTGTAATCTCCGATGCAGGGAAGTCCGACTGCTCGTATTCACATATAGAACTCAATGCGGTCTCGAAAGGAATGCCGTACTGGTTGTATGCGGCCGCAAGAATGAAGATATTCTTGTTGCGTGCGCCAGATACCAGACCATAGTCCTTGTTCCACCATCTCTTGAGATACTCTATGGTTTTATTGTCGTCGTGGAGTGGTATGCTGATTTTCTTGGGTGCTGTACTGGTCTTTTCTTTAACCTTAGTCCATACATTAGATTCCTTATCAATGTAAATGTTAGGGTCATAAGACTCGTAACAGACACGACTAACATCAGAGCAAGCCATATCAAAATTTGGACTGGCATAATAATCAGCCAGTGCTTCAAAGTATCCCTTGTGGTTTTTTTCATCTTGTGGTATTTTAACTAGAACTTTTAGCCCATCTCCAGATGGTGAAATAAAACATGCATATGTGTAGCTGTCGAATTCAAGCTCAAATCTTTTTGAATCAAGCTCATCTTGATCCTTGAAGCCGTCAAAGTCTATGCACATGAACCCACTATGATGGATAAGTCCATCGGCTGAGCGTTTTGAGAAACTTCCAGAGAAACATACAGCAGGCAGTTTTTTCTTTATTACATTCCTTTCTGCCTTCGTCTGAGTCCTCCTTACCTCCTCACAGATTTCCCTAGACTTACCACTCCTCACCCTCTCTAGAGCTGTGTCTATCGATATGTGGAACGGTCTGTCCGTCTTGTGTATACTCTCAAAAATAGTTACCATGAAAAGATTTTAATAGGGGCAGGCTGATTTACCTGCCCCGATGATTTTATTCAATTAAAACGGAAGCTCCTCGTCATCTGACGGTGCTGTTGCTGTTGCAACTGGCATAGCAGGTGGTACAGATACTGGTACTGGGCGTGGTGCAGATGAAGATACAGCCTCTACACGGAATGCATCCAGCGTGTTGAACACCTTAATCTGTCCTGTCTTCGGGTCTGTCCACTCACGTCCCTTCAGACCGAACGACACCTCCACCTCTTGACCAACACCGATGGTGTCTAAAAGTGAACACTTGTCCTGTGCCATCTGGAACTGGATGACCTGTGGATACATCCCATCCTTTACCTCGATTACGAACTCTCTCTTGCTGAACTTCTCAGTCACGTTGACTGTCGGTCCTACTGTCTTTACGACTCCTGTTGATTTGTACATACTATTTATTTGTTAATTGATTAAAATACTCATTCGCATATTCGAGTGCCATCTTCACACGTGACTCAATCTTCTTGATGTCATCGTCAGTCAACTCATACTCGACATATGTTATTCTGTGCTTCGGGTCAAGATGGTCTACATAGTGCAGGTCATCTTGTTCCCACTCTGGGATCAACTCCTCTGGTGTATTCATCAGCACGTATACCAGTCTGAACTTACGCCAATCCTCACCAGTCATCTTACTCTTCATATACAGATACAACTTACCTTGCCACTCATACGTGCTGTTGTCGATGAATCTAGGTAGCTTCGGGAAGGTCTTCTTGCTCCAAGAACACTTGATGTCTACGATCATCTTCTCGTCGTTGTCCTCGATGTCTGGATGACCTCCAAGTGGACCGTGTTTATAACTTACCTCTGCCTTGTTGAAGTTGGCGAACCATTGTGTGTTGAGGAAGTCAATAGCATACGACTCCATCATGATACCCTTCTTGGTCTCCTTGCTGTCGAACGTAGGTGTGTACTCATACACGTGCTGATCTACAAGCTCCTCGATGTGGGTCTTAGCACCCTTGGACAACTTTACCTCATCTCTCTTGGCTAACAGCTCGTTAACCTTAGCCTTCTGGATGTCTGTCAGCTTGTCTGTCGGCTTAGCCAACAACTTGTCAAACTCCTCTTGTTGCTTATCTGTTAAGCCGTCTTCTCCTAGGAACAACGGGGCGGCCGTTGATGCACGAAATCTAATATCAAACATATCTTATTGTGTTAGTTTACTCTTCTGTTCTGGTGTCAAGCTATACTTAGCCTCAATCTTTTCTACGGTCGTCTTACCTGCCATCACTGATGCGATAGCCTTCTCCATCTGTTCTTCTGGCATCATCGGTTTCTCTTGCTTAGGAAGAGGACGTGTGCTGAATCTCAACGCAGGGACGATACCCTCTGGCGATGACACGTGCTCAACTCCCAAGACAATCTGCTTGCCGATGTAGTCGTTGAAGTCGAATGATTGGAAGAACTTCTCTAGTCTCTTGAAGTTAGTTCTGTTGACTACCATAGGCTTGTCGAACTCTCGAAGCTTAACGAACGGTCGTTGCTCCTTGCCTGCCTGTGAAGTAAACTCTCCTTGATATACGTTTTCGATCGTCACGATCACGGCTTCGTACTTACCGTCTCTCTCTAAACTATAGCTTCCGAGGTACTTCTCGTCACTAAACATTTGTCTCCAGTGCATATTAAATTTGAATTATTGGGTTACAAAACTATTAAAATTTTCTGAAAGTTCAACATATCGGAACAATTTATTTCTTAAAGTTCCTCGTCTGCCTTCCAGCTCCTCACACAACTCGGTGTTTCCACGCTCCCTCTCAAGTGCTATCAAGGCATCAACCTTGCGTAGCCTCTCTTTATACGTGTCAATACACACGTTGTAACATCCAAGTTGCCAACCTTTTTCTGCGAACACCTCATACTGAGCATCCGTCACCTTCTTGTAGAAGTCACCACCTACCATTGCGTTGTTGATTTCTATCGAGCCGTCCTTCATCTGCTCAATCTTGACACCGTGGTCCATGTACCAGTGCGTGTCTGGGTTTCTTTCATCTCCAGTCCAGTACAACGTGATGTACGGATCTTCTTCTAAGTCATTCCATGCTTTCATATTATTATGATTTAAAGTTCATCAAATTGTTTCTGTAACTCTTCCATTTCAACAGTTACTAACTCTATCTCTTTTTCAATAGCTTCTTGCATTAGACTCCTATTTTTAAAATATAACTCTCCTCTTGTATTATGAGGACCAACAGTATAGCCTAATGTTATTTTTGATAAGCTATTACCTTTTGCATTATGTAACTTATTTCTATAAGTCTGCAATGAATCATATTTTTCTTTTAACTCTTTAGCTTTGGTGAACATGTCATGTTTCATCTCTCTTAAATTTAGGTGAACATCCCCATAGGATGGTGTTTTCAAATCTCTGTCTGTATATCTTTGGCACAGACCTAGAGTACTTATTCAATATCTTCATGAACTCTGGATGGTCCAGCTCGTAGTTCATAAAGTCGATCAGCTTGCGACCATGCTCGTCTGTTGGTGCGTTGGCCATAAGCTCGTCAAAGTCTGCCGATGGTGTGGCTCGTGCATACAACTCCCTGTAGCAGTCGAGCAACTTGTCGTCAAAGTTTCTCATAGCCCGTACTTTTGATAGACATACTCTTTGTCAGATGGAACATCGTCCTGCCTGTAGGCATCTAGCTTTCCATCGTTGTATGCCTTGTTTAAATTCTCTTTTTCCATGTCTATCGCCTTCTGTATCACATCGTCCGATATATACAACTTGTGTGGCATCTGCGATAGAAACCATTCTACTGCTGTTTGTTTCATATTATTCTGATTTAAAGGTTTCATTGTAGTAATCTTCTATTTTCTTCAATCTTCCAAGACTGCTACAAGTATAAAAGGTAAAATAGTTTTCTGCAAAATCAATCATTTGTTTTGCTTCTATTTTTTCTGCTTCTCTTATGATTTTCTGAATATCTGGAGGAACATTACCAATGTCTCCAAATAGTTTTTTAGTCAGCTGAATTACTGCTGTTTGTTCTTCCATTCTTTCCATGTGTCGAAATTTTTTAGTTTTTCCAAATCTTTTTTCCACTCTACCATTAGCCTCTTTGCTATAGCCCATGTAAGAAATGCTCCTGTGAGGAATGCTATAATTATTTCCATTTTATAGTGTATTAAGTTGCACTTTTTAAGGGTGAGAACCGAAAATTTTGGTTCTGCTTTAAGGGTATTCCCTTTATTTTTGTATCATATTGCCAAAAAATTAAGGCTATAACATGAACAATATAATATGCAAAAGCATATAAAATACCCACTTCTGCATATTATTATATGCAATCACATATGATCCCTCTTCCACTCCTCGATCTCGTACACGTATACCTCCTCGTAGTACTGCTTGCGTGAGTCACTTACCGTACTGTCCTCAGCCCAGTCCGTCGGTCTCTCAAACCTATAGACCGACCTAGACTCAACCCTGCCGTCCTCTCTAACGAACAGCAGGGCAATCATGACTATCAGACTAACTACCATACTCCTTCAAGTATAGGTCAATAACTCGCTTGGTCTTCTCCAAGTCAGACGTGAACTGCCCCTTGTTGCGACACCTTACAACCCTCTTGATGATGTCGAACTCCCATGCGTTCAGCTTATGGTCCTCGGCAAACTTGTACAGAGACCCGTTGCTGTTGTCGTAGTGAGTGTCGTGTATGTCATCGTATGTCTTGTTTATCTTCATCTGGAAGGATTCACCAAACAAATCCCAGCTTTCAACAGATGGGTCTCGCATCTGAACTTCAAGCATGTCCAGAAACAGCATCGGCAATTCTTCACAATCACACTTTGGAATCGATCGATGGGCTGACCTATAGCTTACAAAATACTTGTCTTCATTCTCAAGCACCACATCGAAAATCTCACCCTCGTGGCATATATACCAGTTACGGGCGTTCGTTATCTTTACCTTCTTCATAAACTTCATAACTTATCAAATACAGTTTTTAATTTCTTGGGCTTGTCTACAGCACCATACCAATCTAGAATCTTTCCGTCTGGATATACCGTAGTACGGATGCGTAACTTAGGCTTCTCGGCCTCCTTCTTCTTTTTGAACCAATTCATAATGTTCTCTAGCTATTAAGTACGCCACGTCCAACATGTACATATGCTGATCAATAGCGAACGGGTTATTAAAAATTACATTTACATTCACTCCCTTCTGCTCAAAGATGTACCTCTGAACCAAGGCTACCTTCTCCTCAATCGGTGGTATGGATATATACTCCGTCCTCATTCAATTCAAAATTACCATGGACGTTGAATATAAGCTGTACCCCATCAAAGGTCAACCACTTGGCATACATGCCGTCCATGTTCATGAAAATAATCTCTCCCAATGCTGACTTCTCTCCGTCAACTGGTCCGAACTCCAGACCCTCTATGATGCACCTAGCACCACTCGGCAATTCATATAGCTTCATACGTACATGTTTACAAATAATACAACAGCCACACATGTAAATATAATACCAACACTTACACCTACAGTGAACCCATCTTGGAATCCCCAAGTACTCTCTTTCTTCTTGTATTCTTCAGCGACACGTCTAAAATGATCGAGGTACTGCTGACCTTCCTTCGTGTGCTCATCCAATCGACTCATCTCGTCAATGTGGTCAATCATTCTGTCCATCTGTGTTTTCATCTCTCTTAATTTTTAAAGTATAACTGAACCATTACCAAGATGGATAGGTAACACACCACCACCACAGGTACTTTTAATACGTTGTTCCGACCTAACGCCACACCGACCATCAGTGCGAACGTCAATACAATTGCTAGGATAATCATCTCTTTAGTTTAAATAAATTTCCTCGATATCTATCATGCAGACCAACCTGCTCACACCAACGACCTCCCACGTGTCTTCATCCATATACTCCGATAGGAATACATTGATTGCCACTGCCAACTGCTGAAAGTCGTCAGCTGCGAAGTTAAACACCATCACCGATGGCGTGTTCTTCTTTTCTTTTACTAATACTCTGTACTTCTTCATAACATTTGATTTTTAGTGGACCATGCAGGGATCGAACCTGCGACCTTCTGATTATGAGTCAGATGCTCTAACCTATTGAGCTAATGGTCCAAATGCCACACTCCCGTAGTGGCCCACCTTACCTAACTAACCATAAACACAACATGAAAACATGTTGTCGATGGGGGAGGAATCGAACCTCCGACGTTCACTACTATTACGCTGTGTATATCGACCCGTCGGTCTAGTTCAAGCGCAAAGCATCCGAAAGAACATAGCACCTCTCTGTGCCACGAGTCTACCACTCTTCTACCCATCGATTTGTCCAGTTTTTAACGCAATAAACTGGACATTCTTCATCATGAAACACCCTAGTACTCATGGCAGGACTCGAACCTGCACCATCTGTCGGGACTCGAACCCGACTACGCTGTGTCTACCATTCCACCACATGAGCAATGCAAATATAGGTAACCTATATCTCTTTCACAACTTTATACATCACTTTTTTTGCGATGCCCGTCGTCCGATGCTGGAACACAGCCATGGCCCTCTGCCTGTTTATCTCATCCTGTATCTCCATGCTGACCTGTAGGTTGGTCAACACCAAGGTCACGACAAACGACAATGGTACAAGAAGGACCAGGAACACCAAAGGTGCGCCAATCATCCCGAATAACAGCCCCAACCCTAGTGAGACCGTTGCGCTGAAATATGTTACAAGAAACTTCATTATGTTGAATTTATGTTGAATTTATGTTAAAACTTTTTGGCTAAGTGTCTGATTTATAATACTTCATGTTAGTATGTTGAAACTACCCCCTATTGTGAGCAAAAAATAAAAATATAAGAAATAAGAAAAAAGTGTCTCCAAACCAACATATCGTCATAAACCCAGTGTTTACGGGCATCTATGCAACATATTTTCAACATGTTCCCAACATAAATGTAACATTCCCGTCAGTCAATACCCCGACCACATACGTGTCCTCGAAGTATAGCTGATACCCGTAGTCAGCGATGAACCGCTTCAAATGTTTCTCGATCGATCGTCTGACCTCATCGCCTTCAATGGTCATTGAGGACTTCGACATCCAGAGCTTTGTTGTCGGCTCACAATCATCACCCGTGGCGAGGTTGTAGTAGGCTACCCGATTGTCGAGTAGCCTGTCTACGAATCCAAATAGATTTTTCATGGCTTATGATTTTTTATAGCCCTCACCATCTAGCTGTGACACAAATGCGTTGAGGTCTGTCTTGTTTTTAAATATACTCATGTCATAGAATGGCGAGCCATCCCCATGAGTCTTGATTCCGTCATGGTAGTTTACCACGTACTTTGCTCTGCCTACGGAGAACATAATGTTATACCTTTTCATGTTTTTTAGTTTAAGTTTATTGATGAATTTATATCATAAAAATAGTAGTGAATGTCATGGCTGTGCTTTTCCATCATTTTACATGCATTGCTTTTCTGAAATTCAGTTTCTAACCAGTAAAATTCACCCCATTTTTCATTCGCAAAAGCTTCTAAACTTTCTATCTCTTTCTTACTATTTTTGATTGATTTTAATAACCACATTATTTTGTTTTTTTTCATGATTTATGAATTTAAAAGATTCCTATTTCACGCAAAGCGTTTGCGTCTTGATCAAAATTCCGTAGGTTTACCGACTTGCCTATCTCACGGACATATTGGTACAACTCCAGTGTCTCTGAATCCATATAAAAAAGATGAGCTAACCCTACATTATATGGGTTGCTGAACGACTGAATGGCGTTCCATACGGCTGACCCATAAGTGTTCATTGGGGGGCATTTCTTCTTGAGCATCCCCTTGTTTGGTCCTACGCTTACTATGGCTTCCTGTAGTCCGATTTCTAGTTTGTCTTTCATGTCTGTGTGTTTTTAGTTATCCAATCCTTCCATTCCGTTGTAAAATAAGTCTGGGCAGTCGCATATGTCCATCTCGTATTTGCATGAGTGACATGTTATCAACTCGTCATTCATGTTATGCAAGATGACTTCGGCACAATTACCGCATGTTACCAAGTTAATGTTCAGCTCGGCTCTGATTTCGTTCATCAGCTCTAGCTGATATCTCAATGTTGCTTTCATGGTTTCTATGTTTTAGTATAATTCTTTTCTGTTCTCTTCCAATAGCTCAAGTCTTTTTGTTAGCTTTTCGACCGTTGATTCTGCCACTAGTGAAGTAGTCCAAGTCGAGAAGTACTTTATCTGTTCCTTCACTATCTTGATTTGGTCCTCCACGATTTCTCTTTTGATGATTAATTCTGAATACTCCATGGTTTCTAAATTTAAAATGTCCAATCATAATGGTAGTCGCAAGCACCAAACAGTATGTTGATTTTGCTATACCCCTTCTTCTTTCGTGTGATTCCTTCAACCACGTTCTTAGGTCTAATGTCACCCCCGTACACCGCCTCTTGCTGTTCTTCAGTCAGAGACTTGAACAAGGCGAAGATACCATTGGCGTTAGCTTGCTCAATCCACTCATCCGTGAAGACCACCTCGTGGTACACCTCCTTCCATCCACCATTGCGGTAGCGTAGTGTACGCACGTGACCCGTTGGTGTGTGCTCCCAATGTTGATGACCCATGCCAATCTTTCGACCCATCTCTGAGGCGATGGTGCTGTAGTCCTCAATGACTACCGTCTTGCCGTCCTTCGATACGTCCACGACCTTGGCTACGTCTCGGTCTGAGTAGTGACAGATGGTAGCCCACTCTCCTACTACGGGCACGGATGAGTTGTTCGACATAAGCCAGTTAAAGAACGAGCCCGAAGTCTTAAGTGATTTTGTCTGATTCATGATTTCTAAGTTTTAATGTTTTAAATAAAAAAATACCTCGTCGCTTGTCAAGTCATTCTCGAAGGTGACCTCATCCATTAGACATGAGCCGAACCCAGACGCATAGTTAAAGGCTGTAGCCTTTGCTCTTGTTACTACCTCTACTTTTGAAGTCTCATCGAAACTCTCTTCGAAGCATATTGTCTGTACATACGTTACATACACCTTAGTCGGTGTGATGATTACATTGATTTTTGTTGCCATGATTTCTAGTTTTAATGGTTTGTTCAATCGTTCACAATCACGCCTCATAGAGAAGAAATGATTTTCATTAGCTTGACCTTGTTTGAGTCTATCAATCTATGAAGGTCGTGGAAGTCCTCGCTACCAATGTAGCTTGGTCCAAGTAATTCAATACGTTCGGCTATGTTCTGCTCAAACAATGATATTGAGTGAAGCAATGACAAAGCTTCAGTCAACTCAGCTGATTTTACCTTGTCACCATCAATGTGCATCCTTAACAATGATAGTGTTGTCTCGTGTCTTTTGTTCATGATTTTAAAATTTTAATATGAATCTATCCTCTCTTCCTGCTTTATTCTCACCTTCATTGAATTCTTCTGGTGTCTTGTAGTCTGTCTCATAGTAACTATTGAATTCGTCTAGGAACTCAAATAGTTGTTCGTCCCCATTGAATCTTTGATTCCCGTCGGCATCTTGCACGACATAAATGTGCTCTCTTTCCATGATTACTTGTGTTTAATGGTTTATACTATTGTGCACACAGCTCCCAAGGCTGTAGTGCTAACATTTTTTTCTTCGTTAAGCCTAGCTCCTTGATGATGAACTTGGCTAGCTTGGTGTTACCTGTCATACCCTCGCTAATTTCACCCGTGCCAATGGCTTGAACTACGTATGCAGGTGACATTCCTAGCACCCGACTACAAAACTTTACGTCCTGTCCTAGGTAAAACGACTTCACACCCTCTACTACTAGCGTCCATTCGTGCCCGAACCCGTAGCTACCTCTTGTAATTTTGATTGTTGCTTTCATGATTAAATAATTTTAAATGGTACATGTGTAAGGTCATACTTTATGCCCTCTATTGATTGGTCGTCGACATAATCTATCCTGTCGAACTCTATTTCCCCGTCTACTAACAGGGAAACTTCTAACTCGCCAAGGCTTATTGCCTCCTCGATTAAGAACTCGTCCGATAGCTCGATCAAGTCGTCAGCCCCCCTGTCTCGCAGGTATTGGGCTATGGTCTGCTTGCTGTGATACTTCATGGTTTCTAGTTATTTGATTGTTAGAAAATAATTTTCATCGAATTCGTAACGCTCGCCTGTGTAGTGAGAACTAAAGACTAGCTCGCCATCCCCATTGAAACGGAAGGCGATAGCGTCCTGTGTAAGCACATACACAAGCCCTTGAATCATTACCCTTATGTCGTTTTGTGATGAGTCAGTATAGAACTCCATAACTACTGTTGGCTCGTCAGCACCTTCCCACTCGCCTACCTTTACGTTGTGCTTTACTGACGTGTACGAAGACACAAACGGCATAACTATTTCCTGTGCCGTGAATGGGTTGTTGTTTAACCCAATGTTGATTTCAATTTTGTTCATGATTTCTAGTGTTTAAAGGTTGCCTGCGGTGGCTATCTTGTGGCACATAGCCCACTCATCCACCGCTTGTTGGCGTTATACATTTGTTTGTTTGTGGGTTGGATACCTGCTGTTGCAGTACTCGGTAGTTAGCTCAAAGCACCCATCCCCGTTTGTCTTACTTGCCGATGATGACCTCAGTCTCTAGGTAGTCAGCGACCTCCCCAATCAGCTCTAGGCGTTGTAGATTTGTTGCGGTAGCGTATAGCTCCCGTAGTTTCTGTGCTGTAGCCGAGTCCAACTCAGCTATCAGCTCTTCAAATTTGCGTTCAAACATTATTTCCAATTTGTTACGAGACGACGTGTCTCTTTAATCTTAACCCCGTTCAAAAAGTAGCCAATAATCTCATACTGACCTTCAATTCTCAAAATTTTTGCTTCCATGGTTTCTTGTGTTTTAAATGGTTTTTACTTTTTGGTGTAGTATACACCCTCGTGCATGACCTTCCCTGTCTTAGAATTGACGTACAACGTGTGGACCATGTACTTGTAGCCACGTCGCTTAGCATGTGGTGTAATTTTGTCTGTTTTAGTCCATGTGACCTGCATGTCACCATTGGTGT
>Ga0315903_10010120_pt1 | contig 11304 bp, 11 predicted proteins | sample LakEriMetagenome_7_FD_203524 | JGI IMG/M metagenome (GOLD analysis project Ga0315903, IMG submission 203524) | Freshwater fungal communities from buoy surface, Lake Erie, Ohio, United States - Buoy 2 MA119 | ecosystem: Environmental > Aquatic > Freshwater > Lake | place: USA: Lake Erie, Ohio... | reverse complement strand
TCCTATCCGTATTAGTTCAGGATACCGCAGCAAAGAGTTAAATACAGCTATTGGTGGCTCATTATCTTCACAGCATTGTCAAGGTGAAGCTATTGATATTGACATGGATGGCACAACAGTAACTAATGCTGAAATCTTTAACTACATTAAAGACAATCTAAACTTTGATCAACTTATCTGGGAATTTGGTACAGATACTAATCCTGATTGGGTACATGTATCTTATGATTCAGCTGGTAAGCAACGTAAGCAAATCCTAAAAGCTAAAAGAGCAGCTGGTGGAAAAACTACGTATGTTCCATATAAATAAGTACGTATGAAGTTCAGAAATGGTTGGAATACTTATTCTAAACAATGGGATAAGTTAGCTATTAAAGTAAGGTTCTCATTCATTGACATCTTATCTATTGAGATAGATGTGTCTAGAGACTTTTACCTTTTAACTATCTTAAACTTTACTATTAAGAATAGATAGTATTATACAAGATACTGTAATCCAGGTACTTTCTGTGCCTGGATTTTTTATTTAAACAATATACATTTAAACTTATTTTGTATATTTGTTGTAAACCAATAAATTAAATATTATGGAAAACCAACAAGAAAGAGAATTGACAGCTGAAGAACTAGCTGCTCAAAAAGAACAAATGCTTCAGTTTTATACTGAATCTTTACCATACTTAGAAGCACAACTAAAGTATGAACAAACATTACTTGCAATTGATGAAGCTAGATTTAAAAGAACTAACATTCAGATGCAATATGCAATGATGGCTCAGGCACAGCAAGAAAATATGTTTAAGGAAGAAGAAGAAACAGAAGAAGAGCCAAAAGCAAGAAAACTTAAAAAAGAATAATCATGGCACTTGTTAACCAAGTACAGAAAAGAATTAGGATGTCAAAAAATGACATCATTAAGTATCAGATATTGACTTACTGTTATATTAACCGTGTAACAGTAAGTTCTTCTGATCTAGACTGCTTAACTCTTTTAGCTACTTTGGGACCTATTGAACTAACAAGTTTTTGTTATGATGCTTCTGAAGAGTATAGTATTTTTAAATCTTCACAAACTGTAAGAAACTGTATAAATAAATTTGAAAAACAGAATATAGTTGTTAAGGATTCATCAAATAAAAAAATAGTATTATTAAGTGATAATCTTAAGATACAAACAGAAGGTAGTATATTACTAGACTATAAATTTTTTGCAAGTGAATCCTAAAAAGTCAAATATATTATATAGACCTATTTCTGAAGAATTAAATGTTGATGAAGATTTAGTTGAGGATTTAGTCCAATTTTATTATAAAGAATTAAGATTAAAATTAACCAGTTTAGATTCACCTAGAATAAACGTAGAAGGTTTAGGACACTTTGTAGTTAAACCTAAAACAGTAAGAAACAACATTGATAAAATTTCTAAACTTCTAGATAATCATGATACCTCAACATATAATGCCTACTTTCATAAAAAAATGATAGAAACTAAGTTAGAGTTGTTAGTTAAAGTGGAAAAGAAAATTGTTGAGCAAGAAGAAGTAAAAAATAATTATAAAAAAGAATCAGATGAAAGCAGCCCTGAAAGCAATATGGGAGAATAGAAATGCTATTCTTGAAGGCATTAAGAACTCAGTAGTAAGAGATGAGTTTGTAGAAGATGTAGCAAGAATGAGATATGATGTTTGTAATGAATGTCCAAGTAAAGGTAGAAAGTGTGCGGTAAAAGGTACTGGTCCTTGTTGTAATGAATGTGGATGTTCCCTTCAATTTAAAACAAGATCTCTTTCATCAGAATGCCCTCTTGGTAAATGGCAAGCAATTGCTACAGAAGAAGAAGAGGATAAATTAGAAAATCTTAAAGATTAATGTTATGTCTTTTAAACTAAACGTAGGTAGTATTTCTAGTTCCAATAATCTTAATATTGTTACTAATCCAAGTTCTAAAATAATTGTTGGTGAATCAAAGATTATTTTTAGTGATCCTAATGATACTTTATCTTCTCATTCTGTTTGGGATACTATAACTTCTAAAGGTATTAGTTTAAAGGATACTCTTGATGCGCTAAGTAATGAAATAAATATGCTTAGAACGGAAAATAAATTAATGAAGTTAAATCTACTTGCTATTGAGGGTAAGTTTGATAAAGATGAAGTTAATAATATCCGCCAAATGTTTTTATCTGAAGATGAAGCATCTAGAACATTAGCTAATTCAATTATAGAAAATGCATAACTATGAGCATAGTATTTAATGCAGATGATCACAGCTACAAGAGTGTAGACCCTAATGATGAAATCAAGTGGGTTAGTGTGACTACTTTACTATCTAGTCTTAAGAAACCTTTTGATGCTAAGAAGGTAGCAGAGAGAGTAAGTAAGAATAAGAAGTCTAAGTGGTATGGTGTAGATCCTAAAACAATTATTCAGATTTGGGATAATGAAGCTAACAGAGCTACAACACTAGGTACATTCTATCATAACCAAAGAGAATCTGATTTATGCTCACTTGCATCTATTGAAAGAGAAGGTGTAACTGTTCCTATTTTTAAACCATATGAACAACCAAATGGTTTAAAGATTGCTCCTTTACAAAAGCTTGATCCAGGCGTGTACCCAGAACATATGGTCTATCTTAAGTCAGCAGGCTTATGTGGCCAATCAGATTTAGTTGAAGTAGTCAATGGTAGAGTAAATATTATTGACTACAAAACTAATAAGGAGATTAAAACAGAATCATTTAAGAATTGGGAAGGAATGTCTGAAAAGATGTTACCACCAGTAGAACATTTAGATGATTGCAACTTTAATCACTATGCTTTACAGTTAAGTATCTATATGTATATTATCTTAAAGCATAATCCTAAACTTCAACCGGGAAAAATATTTATTCACCACATTACATTTGAAACAGAAGGTGAAGATCAATATGGATATCCTATTGCTAAATTAGATGAGAATGGAGAACCAAAAGTATTAGAAGTAATACCAATGCCGGTACCCTATCTTTATGATGAGGTTATCTCAGTTATTAATTACCTTAAGGAGAATCCTTATATTATTAAAAAGAAGTAATATGATTGTAAGACTATTTGATGTTCAAAATGGTAAGGTAGTTCCTACAGAACACTGCTATACCTTAAAGGCACTTAAAGATATTATGGATAATTATCCAGATGATTACCTTAAAATTTATCTGTATTTGTTCTATATGACATGTCCTAATCCGGACATGAATCCTTTTTTTCATACACCAGAGATAGATAAAGAACATATTATTCTAAAAGAAATACAAGCAGAATTCTCAACAGAAGATGATGATATACACACTGCTTTATTATTCTGCCAAAGAATGTATGAGACTCCTACATCTAGAGCATATAAAGGAATGGCATCTATGTTAGATAGATTAGCTAGATACATGGAGACAACTACTATTACTGCTGGTAGAGATGGAAATATTAATTCACTAGTAGCCGCTGCTAAAAACTTTGATCAGATTAGAGCATCATTTAAAGGAGTATATAAAGACCTTCAGGATGAACAATCAAGTAAAGTACGCGGAGGCCAGGGGCTTGCTTATGATAGTTAATTATGAGTGAGATTTATCAAGACATACCAACCTATGACAATGGAACATGGACAACAACAAACTTTGAATCCAGAGAGGACTTCAGCAACTTCATATTTGGGGTTTTCAAAGAACCCGGTAATTACGGATTCAACAATACAACTAATCAGGTATTTATATCTGAGTCAAGAAGATTTAGAGATAATGGAGTATATTGCACAGCCCCATTCAAATCAAAAGACTTCATTGCCTATTGGGATGATCAAAAACAAAAATGCAGGAAAGGGATAATTGTAAAAGATGGTAGTAACACATGGTTTCTTGCAAGAGAATATTACATGTGGTTAAACTTTTTACCAATCTTTGATAAAGAACAACAGAAGTTTGACTTTGCTAAGATTAGGGATGCCCAGTATCATATGGCTCTATATGAGTTATTAGCTGAGTTAAACTATAAACATGCAGCTATCCTAAAGAAACGTCAGATTGCATCTTCTTACTACCATATGGGTAAGTTTATAAATCAGCAATGGTTTGAAGCTGGGGTTACACTTAAGATGGGAGCAAGTCTTAAAGATTATATCAATGAGAAAGGATCCTGGAAATTCTTACAGGAATATGCAGCATTCTTAAATGAACATACCGCATGGTATAGACCTATGTCTCCAGACAAGGTAATGATGTGGCAGCAGAAGATTGAAGTAAGAAAGGGAGACAGAAAAACAGAAGTAGGTCTCAAAGGAACTATACAGGGTATGTCATTTGAGAAAGATCCAACAAATGGTGTAGGGGGTCCAGTAAAATACTTCTTTCATGAGGAGGCAGGTATTGCTCCAAAGATGGATCAGACATATGAGTACATGCGCCCAGCTATGAGATCCGGTTTAATTACAACAGGAATGTTCATTGCAGCAGGATCTGTGGGTGACTTGTCTCAATGTGATCCATTAAAGAAAATGATTACTAGACCACATGACAATGATATTTATGCTGTAGAAACAGACCTTATAGATTCAAAAGGTACAATTGGAGAATCTGGATTATTTATTCCAGAACAATGGTCAATGCCACCTTATGTTGATTCTTATGGTAATTCACTTGTAGAAGAAGCATTAATAGCATTAGATAAACAATTTGAAACTTGGAAAAAAGAACTAGATCCTGAAACATATCAGTTAAGGATATCTCAGCACCCTAGAAATATTGAAGAAGCATTTGCACATAGGACAGTATCTTTATTCCCAACTCATTTACTTACAGCACAACAAAGAAGAATTGAAGATAAGGAATATGCATATGAATTCCTAGATATCTTTACAGATGAGCATGGTAAACCTGCGGTTAAGTCTACAAGTAAACAACCAATTAAAGAATTTCCAATTACAAAGAAAACAGAAGATAAAACTGGAGTACTTGTAGTATGGGAAAGGCCTATTGCAGATCCAACCTTTGGTCAGTATTATGCTTCTATTGACCCCGTTTCTGAAGGTAAAACTACAACATCAGAATCATTATGTTCTATCTATGTTATGAAGGCTCCTGTACAGGTAACTAAAGTAACCGGCATAGAAACAGAAACATATATAGAACCAGATAAGATAGTAGCTGCATGGTGTGGTAGATTTGATGACATTAATAAAACTCATCAGAGATTAGAACTAATTATAGAATGGTACAATGCCTGGACAGTAATTGAGAATAACATCTCATTATTTATTCAGTATATGATCTCTAGAAAGAAACAAAGATATTTAGTACCTAAAAGTCAGATTATGTTCTTAAAAGATCTAGGTGCAAATGCTAACGTATTCCAAGAGTATGGTTGGAAAAACACCGGTACATTATTTAAGGCACACTTATTAAGTTATGCTATTGAATACTGTAAAGAAGAACTAGATGTAGAAACTAAACCTGATGGTACTATTGTACGTACAAAATATGGAATAGAAAGAATTCCAGATATGATGTTGTTGCAAGAAATGAGAGAATATTCTGATGGGGTAAACGTGGATAGACTTGTATCATTTGCAGCATTAGTTGCATTTATGAGAATTCAGCAAGCTAATAGAGGTTATTCTAAAAGGACTATTATGGATGATACGGCTAAAAACTTGCAAAAGTCAGAAAATTTGTTTAAATTAAATAGTAGTCCATTTAGGCATATGGGTAAGTCATTTTATAGGAATGATCAAGGATTCAAAAGATCACCCTTTAAAAATATTAAATAACAGTTATGCAAGTATATAATGCATTAGATTTAAAAAAAGGAGCTAAGGCTAAACATAATAGGTTGGGTAGTATTACTCAACCATTACAGTTTTTATCTAGTATAGATAAAGATGATGAATGGGCTGCCTGGAATCTTGACTGGTTAGAATGGCAGGGATTAAAACAAATCCGTAGAAATGCCCGCAGGTTAATGAAAAACTACAAACTTGCAAAAGGCATTATTGATAGAACTGACTATATAGTTGAAGAAGACAATGAGATGAGAGACATTGTTGAAGTATTAACAAAAGAAGATTCTTCAGCACTTGAACTAAAGTTTTATCCAATTATTCCAAATGTTATTAATGTTCTTGTAGCTGAATTTGCTAAAAGATCAACTAAGCTTACATATAGAGCTGTAGATGATTTCTCATACAATGAGATGATGGAGCAAAAAAGAAAGATGGTAGAAGATACTCTTCTTGCAGATGCTCAAACAAAAATTATGGCAGCTTTATTAGAGCAAGGACTTGATCCTAATTCAGAAGAAGCCAATAAGCAATTACAACCAGATACATTAAAAACACTGCCAGAAATTGAATCATTCTTTAAGAAAGATTATAGATCTATGGTAGAACAATGGGCTTCTCACCAACATCAAGTAGATGTAGAAAGATTCCGGATAGATGAATTAGAAGAGAGAGGCTTTAGAGATATGCTTATTACAGATAGAGAGTTCTGGCATTTCCGCATGATGGAGGATGATTATGAAGTAGAACTTTGGAATCCACCATTAACATTTTACCATAAATCTCCAGATGCTAGATATATTTCTCAAGGTAACTGGGTAGGTAAAATTGATATGTTTACTGTATCTGATGTTATTGACAAGTTTGGTTATATAATGACAGAAGAGCAGTTAGAAGCTCTTGAAGCAGTATATCCAATTAGATCTGCTGGTTATGCAATTGGTGGTTACCAAAATGATGGTACATACTATGATGCAACCAAAACACATGACTGGAACGTAAGCATGCCTTCATTAGCATACAGACAGTACACTACCATGCGCGCGGGATCTGTATATGATGGTGGAGATATTATTAATCAAATCCTTGCAGAAGGTGAAGATTACTTTGACCAAGGAACAGCTTACTTGTTACGTTGTACAACTGCATATTGGAAATCTCAACGTAAAGTAGGACACCTTACAAAGATTAATGAAATAGGTGAGGTTGAAACAGAAATTGTAACTGAAGACTATAAGATTACAGATAAAGCTATTTATGATACTAGACTCTTTAAAAATAAAACTAAAGAGAATCTTGTATATGGAGAACATATTGATTGGATCTGGATTAATGAAGTTTGGGGTGGTGTAAAAATTGGACCAAACATTCCATCATTCTGGGGTATGAACAACCCTGGCGGATTCTCTCCTATCTATATTGGTGTAGAAAAAAATCATGTTGGCCCACTTAAATTCCAGTTTAAAGGAGATGCTTCATTATATGGATGCAAGCTTCCTGTAGAAGGAGCTGTATTCTCAGATAGAAATACTAAGTCAACAGCATTACTTGACTTAATGAAGCCATATCAGATTGGGTATAATATTGTAAACAATCAGATTGCAGATATCTTAGTAGATGAATTAGGTACTGTAATTATGTTAGATCAAAACTCTTTACCTAAACATTCATTAGGTGAAGATTGGGGTAAAGGTAATTTATCTAAAGCATATGTTGCAATGAAGAATTTCCAAATGTTACCATTGGATACTTCTATTACAAACACTGAAAATGCATTAAACTTTAATCACTTCCAAAAACTTGATCTATCTCAGACAGAAAGATTAATGTCTAGGATACAACTTGCTAATCACTTTAAGCAACAAGCATATGAAGTAATTGGTGTGAACCCACAAAGAATGGGTCAACAGATATCACAACAAACCGCTACCGGAGTAGAACAAGCTGTTAATGCATCATATGCACAGACAGAGATGTTCTTTATTCAGCACTGTGATTATCTAATGCCTAGAGTGCACCAAATGCGTACTGACTTAGCTCAATACTATCACTCTACAAAACCATCTGCAAGATTAACATATCTTACAGGAGCGGATGAGAAAGTAAACTTTGAGATTAATGGTACAGAGTTATTATTACGTGACCTTAATATATTTGCTACTACTACAGCAAACCATAGAGCTATTCTTGAGCAATTAAAACAAATGGCATTACAAAACAATACTACCGGAGCTAGTATCTATGATCTTGGTAAAATTGTTCAGTCAGACTCAATTGCACAACTTAATAATGTTCTTAAAGATTCTGAAGCTAAACAAGAGCAACAGAAACAACAAGAAATGCAACAGCAACAACAAATGCAAGAACAACAACTTGCAGCTCAGAAAGAGCAAAAACAAATGGAGATTGATGCTGAAGCTTTAAGAGATGAGAAGAATAGACAAAGAGATATTCTTGTTGCAGAGATTAGAGCAGCTGGTATGGGATCAATGGTAGATATCAATGAGAACAAACAATCTGATTACATGGATGCTATGAAAGAGCTTAGAGCTACTCAAGAATTCCAAGATCAGACTAATCTACAAAGGGAAAAAGAAACAAACCGTATGAATGCTGATGCTCAAAAGAATCAGGTTGAACGGGAAAAGATAGCTGCTCAGAAAGAGATTGCTAACAAACAACTTCAAATTGCCCAAGAAAACAAGAATAGATTTGATAGTAATAAACAAAATAAAGGAGAGAAAAAGTAGTACTAGCTATATAATGTCAAAAAAAATTAGTACTACTGATAAATTTCTCAAGTTTAATTAGTATATTATATTATAAACAAAACCAACAAAGATGGCAGAACCAACAAAAAATCCTGAGGATGATCAGGTACTAGACACTACAACGGTAGGTCAAGTAGATGTAAATATTGATGAGCTCTTTGGCATGCCTGGTGCAGATAGTGTAATGCTACCTGATGATGGCACAAAAGAAGAGAAACCAAAGTCCATGTTTTCTAAAGAAAATATAGACACTTCGTTCCTTGACAATACTGTTAGAACTCCTGAAGAAAAAGCTGAGGCTGCTGAAAAGAAAGCTGATGTTGAAGAAACAATTGCTGAACTTGACGGACTTATTACTCAAGAAGAGGATGCTGGAAATAAAGGAAGACCAAAAGTAGATAAATCTGGTCTTGCTGAGTTAGCAACTAAAATGATTGAGGAAGGTACACTTATTCCTTTTGATGATGATAAACCATTAGAAGAATATACTACTAAAGATTTCCGTGAGTTATTTGAAGCTAACTTCCAAGAAAGAGAGAATGCAATTAGAGAGAATACACCAAAAGAATTCTTTCAAGCATTACCTGAAGAACTTCAAATCGCAGCTAAGTATGTAGCAGATGGTGGTCAAGATCTTAAAGGTCTATTTAGAACTCTTGCTCAAGTAGAAGAGGTATTTGAATTAGATCCAGATGTTGAATCTCATCAAGAAGAAATTGCTAGACAATATCTTTATGCTACAAGCTTTGGTACACCAGAAGAAATTGAAGATGAAATCCAAGATTGGAAAGACATTGATAAGCTTGGTCAAAAAGCTAAACAATTTAAACCAAAATTGGATAGAATGCATGAGGAAGTTGTTGCACAAAAACTTGCGGAGCAAGAATATAAAAAACAACAACAGGCAGAGCAGGCTAAAGCATATCAAGATAATGTATATAACACACTTAGTGTAGGTGAACTTGGTGGTGTTAAACTTGATAGAAAAGTTCAAGGGATGTTATACTCAGGATTAGTACAACCAAACTACCCTTCTATCTCAGGAAAACAAACCAACTTACTTGGTCACTTACTTGAGAAGTATCAGTTTGTTGAACCAAGACATGATTTGATTGCTGAAGCTCTTTGGTTACTTGCAGATCCAGAAGGATACAAGGCAAAAGTAAAAGATCAAGGTGCAAAAGCTACAGTTGAGAAAACAGTAAGAACATTAAAAACAGAAGAAGCTAGAAAACTTTCTAGTTCTTCAACAAATACAGGTGATGATGATGCTAGAAGACCAGCAGCAAAATCACAACAAAGAACCCTCTCTAGACCAAATAATTTGTTCAAGAGATTTTAATTAGTAACAATTTAAATAAATAAATACAAATGGCAACTCCAGTTTTAAACAATGGTATATTCCTTAGGGATACCGCTTACAACGCAAGTTCCCATGTGGATTCTTACCACTTGGTGAATATGCTGAAAGATGCTGAGCCAATGGACCTTGGTCCAGTGGATCTGTGGGCTATGGCTCAAAAGGTTGAAATGCCTCTTTATCAAATGTCTTCATTTGGTGGCAAAAATGTAATCATGGTAGACAATGCTCGTGGAGAGTACAAGTGGCAAACTCCGGTTTCTACTGACCTTCCTTACATTGTAGAGGACATTGAAGCAAACAATGATTTCAAAGGTATTGAAGGTACAACCTTCCGTATCAAAATTAACAGACGTGAGTTTGGACATGGTGATATCATCACTTATGACAAATACAACGGTGTTGAGATGTACATTACTTCAGAAGATATCATTCCTATTGGTGATGGTTTCATCTATACTGTACAGTTGGTAAACAATGACAACTTCAAATACTTGGATAACAAGTACTTGGCTAACGGTACAAAAGTATTCCGTAAAGGTTCTGCACGTGGGGAGTATGGTGAGAGATTCTCTGACATTACTACAAGAACTGGTTTCCGTGAATTCTACAACTTTGTAGGAGGTGCAGAAGCTCACGTACACTACTCTATTTCTAGCCGTGCTGACTTGATGATCAAAGGTGGTATGAATGCAGATGGTACAGTTCCTGTAACTGAGATCTGGAGAAACTTTGGTGCTACTGATGATCCATCTATCACTTCATTGGAAGACATGGTGAAAGTAATGGGTAAAGACAAAGTGAAAAAAGCATTTGACAATGGTGACTTATCAAGAACATTCTTGACCACTATGGAAGCTGCTCACTTGTCTAAAATTGCAACTGACATTGAAACTTACCTCATGTGGGGTCAAGGTGGTAGAGTACGTCAGGATGGTCCAGATGATCTTAGATTGTCTGTGGGTCTTTGGAAACAGTTGGATAACTCTTTCAAAAGAATCTACAACAAAAATAACTTCACACTTGACTTGTTCCGTTCTGAGATCTACAACTTCTTCAATGGTAAGGTTGAGTTCCAAGGTCCAGATCCAAAACGCAGCTTGATTGTACAAACTGGTATGGGTGGTATGAGAATGGTTAATGAGGCTATTAAAAAAGAAGCAGTATCTTCTGGTCTCCTTATCCAAGCTGCTGATATCGGTGCAATCACTGGTAAAGGTATGGACTTGAACTTTGGATTTGCTTACACTTCTTATGTTATCCCATTCTTGGCTAACGTTAAGTTTGTGTTGAACCCAGCATTTGACAACGTTCATACAAATGATATTGAGAACCCAATCATTGATGGTTTCCCATTATCTTCTT
>Ga0315903_10010117_pt1 | contig 11306 bp, 10 predicted proteins | sample LakEriMetagenome_7_FD_203524 | JGI IMG/M metagenome (GOLD analysis project Ga0315903, IMG submission 203524) | Freshwater fungal communities from buoy surface, Lake Erie, Ohio, United States - Buoy 2 MA119 | ecosystem: Environmental > Aquatic > Freshwater > Lake | place: USA: Lake Erie, Ohio... | reverse complement strand
TTGCTGCGGGCTGGGTTCTACAGCGCAAGATGGGCGATTCGATCGCCGATGCGCAAGTAGACGCGAGCCTTTTGCAGACGACGCTGTTCGAGGCGATTGGCAGTCTCGAAACCGTGAAGGCGTGCCGTGCAGAGGGGCGCATGCTCGGCAAGTGGCGGCGCTATTCGGCTTCGAATGCACATACGCAGGAAGAGTTGCGCGGGCTTACAGCCAAGGCTGTGAACCTTGCCACTCTGTGCCAGCAGGGCACCAATGTGGCGTTGGTTATCGGCGGTTTTTACCTTTTCAGTGCCGGCAGCATTTCGATGGGTGCAATCATCGCCATTGTCATGCTGGCCAGCCGTTCGCTTGCGCCTGTAGGGCAGCTCGCCTTCCTCATGACACGCGGCCGGCAGGCCTTTGTCACCCTTGGAAGCCTTCAGACATTGATGGATCAGGCCGATGAGCGCGACAAGGGTAGCCACTCGATCGTGCATACGATCGGGCAAGGCCATATGCAGCTAGACCATGTTGGCTTCGCCTATCCTGAAGCTGGTGGGGAGTCGCTCAGCGAGATTTCTCTGATGATTGCGCCTGGAGAGCGCATCGGCATCATCGGCCGTGTCGCCTCGGGCAAATCGACGCTCGGCCGACTGATATGCGGCCTTTATGAACCGACCGCAGGCAGCTACAGGATTGATGGCCTCGACAGCCGCCAGCATCAGCCGCACGACATGCGCGCCCAGTTGCGCTTTGTCGGGCAGGATGCCGAGTTGTTCAGCGGCACGATCCGCGAAAACCTGCTGATCGGTTCCGAAAATGCCGGCGACGGCGAGATTGCCCTGGCGATCGAACAATCCGGCGTGGGTGCATTTCTGGGCAAGGATGCGAACGGTTTCGATTTCCACATTGGTGAACGCGGATCGCGGCTTTCGGGCGGGCAGCGCAGTTTTCTGGTGCTTGCCCGGGCGCTGGTTGAGCCTGCGCAGCTGCTGTTCCTTGATGAACCCACCGGCGCCATGGACAGCCATAGCGAGAAGCATTTTGTCGATCATTTGCGCGGTTCGCTTGCACCGCAACAAACGCTGATCATTGCGACGCATCGCATGGCGGTGCTCGAACTGGTCGACCGGCTGATCGTGATGGATAAGGGGCGTATTGTCGCCGACGGCCCACGCGACCAGATTCTTGCCAAAGCCGGTCTGTCATGACGGCGGCCGCGCTTCCCGTCAGCCGGCCTTTGGGCCTTGCGATCTTCGGTGACCGGACTGTCCGGAAACTGGCCATGATTTTTGTGCTGGTGACAATGCTGACATCGGAAACGCTATGGGCACATTTCTTGAAACTTGTGGGTGCCGAAGACACATTTCTGGCGGAGCCCGTTCCTCCGTCCGCCTATTCAGACCGCGAAATTGCGCAGCTTGTAAGGTTGACCGAAAGCCCCAATCAGTTCGCAGATCTCTCTGCTGACGAGGCGCAAGAACGCAATGAGGCCATCCCCTTTGTCGAAGTGCCGGCCGTCGGGGCCAAGCCGTTTCGCGCGCTCAGCCTTGAAAGCGGCACCGGGCTGACCGCGCTGCGCTGCCTGACACAGGCAGTCTATTATGAGGCGGCTTATGAGCCACTCCAAGGCCGCCGTGCCGTCGCGCAAGTGGTTTTGAACAGGATGCGCCATTCGGCCTTCCCCAAATCGGTGTGCGGGGTTGTCTATGAAGGCGTCAATCGCCCGGTCTGCCAGTTCAGTTTCACATGCGACGGATCGTTGAAACGCAAGCCAAGTGCAGCGGCCTGGCGTGAGGCGGAGGAAGTTGCCGCAGCGGCCCTCGCCGGATATGTGGAACGCTCGGTCGGCCTCGCGACCCATTATCATGCCAATTATGTGTCGCCTTACTGGGCGCCCAAACTTGCCAAGATCAGCAAGATCGGGGCGCATATATTCTACCGCTGGCCCGGCAAATGGGGGATGCCGTCCGCCTTTTCCGGTTTGTATTCGGGGAATGAGGCGATCCCTCATATTCTTCCGCGTGCGTTCCTTTCGGCGAAGGGAGCAACTGGCGCGTCTGTTGTTGAATATGAAGCCGAGGAGGCCGCCCGCGCCTATGCCGCATCGCGCCTTCCGGCCGGCCTCATGCCGGAAAGTCGCGCCGACAATGATGTGGGCGGGCGCCTCGACATCTCAAAGGGCTGGGCTGCGTCGATCCCTGAACCCGAAGACACATATCATTCATCCCGTGCAATTGCCCGGCAGCAGGCTGGCGCGTTTGAAATTCCAGAAAAAGGAGGCGGCTCATGATCCGGACGAAACCTTATATCGGTGCGCGGCGTATCATCCTTGCATCGGGCGTTGCCATGTTCGTCTTTGTCAGTTGGGCGAGCTTCGCCCGTGTGGATGAGGTGACGCGGGGGCAGGGCAGGGTGATCCCGTCAAGCAAAGCCCAGATCGTCCAGTCTGCCGAGCCGGCAACCATCCGCGATATTGTCGTTCGACCTGGGCAAGCGGTGCGCAAGGGGCAATTGCTGGTACGGCTCGACGATACCGAATCGTCTGCGCAACTCGGCCAGATAGAGGCGGAAAATCGTTCATTAGAGGCACGGGCTGCACGGCTCGCGCGCGAGGGCACGGGCGGCATGGGGAACGCGGATTGCGCCACCAACCCGACAGCGGCCTGCAGCGAAGAGGCTGCGCTCCAGTCTGTTCGCGCGGCGGCACAGCGTAGCCGGCAGGCGGCACTGAGTGCTGCGATCGAACAGCGCCGCCGCGACTATGGCGAGGCGCAGGCAACCGTTGCCTCGCTGCAGTCGAGCCTGAAAATCGCGCAAGAACAGGTCAGCATGATCGAGCCGCTTGCGGCCCAGTCAATTGTCCCCAAGACCGAGTTGATGAACGCACAGCGCGAGGCGACTGAACTGCGCGGAAAATTGGCAGCAGCGCAGCAGGCGGTGTCACGCGCGCAGGCAGGGATTAGTGAAGCCCAGGCGCAATCGTCCGAGGCAGGTCTGCAATTCCGGCAGGAAGCCTTGAACGAGCGGAGCCAATTGGTCGCCAAGATGGCTGTGAACAGCGAATCGCTGCGCGGTGCAGCGGGCCGATTGCAGCGCAGCGAGATACGCTCGCCGGTTAACGGCATCGTCAATGATGTGCAGGTTACCACTGTCGGGGGTTTTCTGCAGGCTGGCCAGAAGATCATGCAGGTGGTGCCGCTTGGCGATAAACTGCTGGTCGAAGCCCGCGTTTCGCCAAAGGATATTGCCTTCATCAAGGTGAATGACCGAGCGAACGTCAAGGTCACCGCTTATGACTTCGCGGTCTATGGCGGGCTCTCCGGCAAGGTTGTACAGATTTCTGCTGACAGCATTTATGACGAGGCTGCCAAGGAAAGTTATTTCAGCGTCGTCGTGCAGACCGATCGCTCCTACCTTGCCAGTGGCGCGCGCCGGTTACCGATTAGCCCGGGCATGATCTGCGATGTCGAGATCGTCACCGGCAAGAAGACTATTTTGAGCTATTTGCTGAAGCCGCTGATCCGTGCTCGCTCCGAAGCGCTGAACGAGCGCTGACCTGTCGAAAACCTGCCGGTCGCCTTGATTCTGAAACAAGTTTGCCCCCGTCTGCATTCTGGCCGACGGGGGCATTTGTTTTGAACTATGGTTGCTGCAACCTGTGTCAGGCTGCCTGACCGTAACTGGGTGATGGGCGAATTTCGGCCAACATAGGAAGTGTGGCCGCGCCGGCAGACTGCATGGGTGCAGAGACACTGTGCTTGACTGCCCAAGTCGCCGCCTGTGTGCGGTTCTCGACGCCCAGCTTGCGCAGGATCGCTTTTACATGAACCTTCACGGTTGCTTCGCAGATATCGAATTTGCGGGCGATTACCTTGTTCGCCATGCCGCCCATGATGCTTTCCAATATATCGATTTCGCGCGCCGACAGACCGGCATCGGAGGCGCTGCCACGCCAGTCGCCAGTTTCGGATGAAGGCACACAGCTTCCGAGATCATCGGCCAATTGTGACGGGAAAACTTTCTCGCCGAGTGCGACCAGACTGATCGATTCAATCAGGGGTTCGCAAGAGATTTCCTTGATGATGACCGCGTCGACACCAATTTGGAAGGCCAGCGCAACATTTTCGAATTCATATTTCTCTGCGAGCAGAACGAGCCTTGCATCACAGGGGCGCGCAGTGAGTAACCGGCAAGCTTCCAAGCTTTCCTCGATTGAACTGTAATCGATCACCACCACATGGGCATCGGCATTATCCGGTGCCTTACTTGCCAGCTGGCTCATTATAGCCGCATCGCTCAGCGAATTTTTGATAATGAAGTTTTCACTCGAGAGAATCTTGCGAAGCCCCTCGCGTGCTATTTCGTTTTTTCCCAACAAGGAAATATGAACAGTTTTTAGCATCTTCGCCCTTTCTGAATAACCAGTCAAAGGCGACCCCAAATTCACGAGCATGTTACCGATCAGGTTGTTCCCGTCAAAACACCCAACTGTTCCAGATCAGCCCTGCCTTTTACTCAAAACGGCGACATTAATCATTTCTGATAATGTGGCACGTAATCAAACTATACAAATTCCAACAATTTATGCCATTGGAAATACAGCGAATACCCATAAAGGATTACATGCCTTCTAAAGTTCGCTGGTTGCACGACCTCACACAGTGTACACAGTAAATTGTGTAAAAAAGCGTAAATTCATTCACTTGCTAGTGATTGTTGTCGCTATCTTATCAAATCGCGGGCCTTTTCATCAACCTAGCCAAAATGGGTGTAATGTCCGCGGTTGACCGCGACAAAGCGGCTTTTGCGTTAACCTCTAAATCACAGGTCGATCACTGACAGCACATCGTGCCCGCTTACCGATTCGCGTCCCAACCAAGCGCTTCTTGTCGGCTTTGGAACTGTTCGAACCGGAAAAGCGTCCGTCCGCCAGCAAGTGCGGGGTTGCAGGGCTGTTGACTGAAATCGGGATAATGGCGGAGACGGAGGGATTCGAACCCTCGGTACCGGATTTACCAGTACGACGGTTTAGCAAACCGTTGGTTTCAGCCACTCACCCACGTCTCCGCACTTTTGGTGGCTGTCGGGGCCTATAGCGGTGGGTTTCCCAGCCTGCAATGCCTATTCGCCCAGTTCGTCAGACTCACTTGGACGCGAAAGCGAGTCGGCTCATCGCCCGTTCATTGTGCGCGCTCCAAAGCAGGTTCTAGCTTGTCTCACAGTTTAGGAGGATTGCGAATATATGACCGGATTGTCCCTGCGCAGATGGGGAAATGTGCTGATGCTTGCATTGGCGGCCATGATCCTCACCGGCACGCCTGCCCACGCGCAAATCCAGACGATCGATCCCAATGAGGCGATCGACGCGGATCTTGGCACACCGCCCAAGGCCGAATCGCCGCCGAAATTGGAAACGTCTGCCGATCCCGCGATGGACAGCAGTGTTGCGGAGCCTGCGACCGACGTTCCCGCAACAAGTGTTCCATCGCCGGGAGCCGATAGCGCGACCTATCAACAAGATGACCTGATCGGGGCGGCTGAGGGCGTATTCGGCAAGGGTGCCGAGGGTCTTGCCCGGCTGATCGAGGATGTTTTGAAGAAGCAGGGGCAGCCCAATGGCTATATTGTCGGCCGTGAAGGCGGCGGGGCGTTGCTGGTCGGGTTGCGTTATGGATCGGGAACGCTGCACCACAAGGTTGAAGGGGAGATGCCTGTCTATTGGACCGGACCGTCACTCGGATTTGATGCCGGGGCAAATGCGGGTAACACCTTCGTCCTCGTCTATAATCTTTACGATAGCGAAGATCTGTATCGCCGTTTTCCCAGCGGGGAAGGCGTCGCCTATCTGGTCGGTGGTTTCAATGCCAGTTATCTGCGGCGCGGCGATATCGTACTGATCCCGATTCGCGTTGGTGCAGGCCTGCGTTTGGGCGCCAATGTCGGTTATATGAAGTTTTCGAAGAAGCAGCGTTGGCTGCCCTTCTGACGCCCCGGGTCGCACCGTGGTGGGGCATTGGGCGTCCTTCGGGACGCCCTTTTTTTAACGACTGCGAACCTCTTCCATGCGCTTGAGATAGCGGGCGAGGATATCGATCTCTAGATTGACTTCACGCCCCGGCGCCATCTCGGCGAGGGTTGTGACATCCCAGCTGTGGGGAATGATATTGAGCGCGAAATGCGCGCGGCCATCAGTCGCGTCGATCACTTCATTCACCGTCAGCGACACACCGTCGACCGTGATCGATCCCTTGGCAGCGATATAGGCCGCCAATGATGCGGGCGCTGCAATGACGACTTTGTGCGAATCGCCGACCGGTTCGACCGAAACAACTTGGCCGATACCGTCGACATGGCCGGTCACGATATGGCCACCCAGTTCGTCGCCTACCTTAAGTGCGCGTTCCAGGTTCAGGCGTCGCCCCTCTACCCACATGCCGGCTGCCGTCTTACTGACGGTTTCAGCCGAAGCATCAACGGCAAACCAGCCCTGATCGCCGCTGCGTCCTTTGTCGATCACGGTAAGGCAGCAGCCCGAACAGGCGATCGAAGCGCCAAGGTCGACGCTGCCCATGTCATAGTTGCAATGGATGATGAGCCGAAGGTCGCCGCGCTGTTCGGCGCTGGCGATATGGCCTATGTCGGTGATGATGCCGGTGAACATGCCGCCTCGTATACTTCTAACCGGTTGCCATCAATAGCCTTGCTCCCCAGCATGCGTGCGTCGGCAAGATGCCAGCGCCCATGTGCCTGCGACAGGTCGTCAAGGCCAATATCGCCCAGCGCTGGCCGGCCACCGCCAATCAGGATCGGGGCCCGATAGAGCATCAGTCGATCGACAAGCCCTGCGCGCAAAAAGGCACTTGCCGTCTGTGCGCCGCCTTCAACGATCAGGCTGTTGCAACCGAGCGAAGCAATATCTTCCGGGGAACGGATCGCTTCCCATCCGGCAGGCGGCTCCCCGCTGCCGAGCATGATCCGGCGGGGGCTGCGCCGCTCCAGCCCCGGCAGGCGGACGTCAAGCGCAGGTACGTCGAAGCGAACGGTGCCGGCACCGACAAGGATCGCGTCGCACCGCGCCCGCTCGAGATGCGCATGCGCGCGTGCCGCCGGGTTGGTGATCCAGCGGCTGCTGCCATCCGCCATGGCGATGCAGCCATCGAGCGAGGTAGCGAGTTTGAGTGTAACATGCGGGCGGCCCGCCTTGATGCGGGTGACAAAGCCGGCAAGCCCGCGCCGGGCATCGTCGGGCAGGCAATCGCGATCAACCTTGATACCGGCGACCGCAAGCCGGTCATAACCTTTGCCGGCGGTACGCGGGTCCGGATCGGTTAAGGCGCCCACGACGCGGGCCACACCCGCGCTGATCAGCGTGTCGGCGCAGGCATCCCCGCGCGGGCTTTCATGCGCGCAAGGTTCAAGGCTAACATAGGCAGTGGCTCCGCGCGCTGCATTGCCTGCTGCGGCGAGAGCCATCGCTTCTGCATGCGGCCGCCCGCCAGGTTGGGTCCAGCCGCGCCCGACGACAATGCCTTGCGCAACGATGATGCAGCCAACCGACGGGTTGGCGTCCGTGGTTCCCCTGCCGCGCTCGGCCAGAGCGATTGCCGCTGACAGCCAGCGGTGATCATCGTCGAACGCGGTTATTTGCCGGCTCCTACACGTTCCGCTATTTCAGCCTCTGCCTCTGCCCGTTTGCGTTCATCGGCAAGCTGAGCCTCGGCGTCCAGCTTTTCGACGTCCATGCCCACCGCGCGACCCAGCGCCTTATAGGCGTCGCGTTCGCGCTGGCGCATTTCTTCTTTCAGTTTCTGAGATTCACGGATCGCAGCGAGGCTCTCATCGACCGAACGGTCGGCGGGCCAGCTCTCAAAATAGGTGACCTGGGGTGGCGGTGGCTTCGACTTGTCGAGCATGTCGAAATAGAACATCGCAATGATCGCAGCGGTCGGCACACAGGCGGCAAGCAGCACCAGCGGCCGCACGCTCCCGCGCTGCCGCATATAACCGACAAGGTCGGAAAGTCCGCCTTTGACCGACGCGTCATGGAAAAAACTCATGCCCTTGTTTAGGGCCTGTGTTGCGTGAATTCCAGTGGGGATGTTCCCCGCTTCGGCAAGCGCCGGAGGCGTCGGTCTTGCTCTGCTTGTTCGGCAATGCTCAGCGCGTGATCGCGCAGATCACGCCCGAGGAACTGACGACGCCCAATATTTCGGGATCCTGCAGTGCCTTTGTGCGCTTTACAAACTCTTCGATTGTGATTTTGTTCGCCTTTTTGTCGCGTAGCTTCTCAAGCCCGCGCAGCTTGTTGAGCTGACCCAGCGACAGCCGGTCGACCATCCGCCCTGCCATACAACGTGCAACCGGCTTAGGCAGGCCTGCCTCGATTAACGCATTGCGGATCCGGGTTTCGGGCGTTGCACAGCCGGCAAGTAATGCGGCGCAGGCAATGGCGACCAGCAATGGCTTCATACGTCATGTTCCTTGGCGCGTTCGACGCATTCGATGATGATGCGCTTGGCTTCATCCACGTCACCCCAGCCATTGAGTTTGGCCCATTTTCCGGGTTCAAGGTCTTTGTAATGGGTGAAGAAATGCTCGATCTGTTGCAGCACGATCGGTGGCATGTCCTTATAGGTTGCGACGTCGGCATAATAAGGGAATGTCTCGTTCACCGGAACGCAGAGCAGTTTTTCATCGCCGCCCTTGTCATCTTCCATCAATAGCACGCCGACCGGACGGCATTTTACCACCGCGCCGGCGATGATGGGCGAACGGGCAACGACCAGAGCGTCGAGTGGATCACCATCCTCGCCCAGTGTGTGCGGTACAAAGCCATAATTGGCGGGATAGCGCATTGGGGTGTGGAGGAAACGGTCGACAAATAGCGCGCCCGACGCCTTGTCAAATTCATATTTCACCGGCTCGCCGCCAATGGGAACTTCGATCAGGACGTTGAGGCTTTCGGGCGGATTGTCGCCGGCGGGGATAAGGTCGATGCGCATGGGAGATGGCCTTTTGCTTGTTGTTTGGCGGGGCCCCTAGTCGAATATCTTGCCTGACGAAAGGCTGAATAGGGGGCTATTCCCCCTTATCACAAAACCCGCTAGGGAACCGCCCAATATGGCAAAGATTCAGACACCCCAGCCCGTGCGTGGCACACAGGATATGTATGGCGAGACTGAAGAGCGGTTCGCACATGTCGTTTCGACCTTTGAACGTGTGCGGCGGCTTTATGGTTTCAAGGGGTTGCAACTGCCGGTGATCGAACCGACCGCGGTTTTCGCGCGCTCATTGGGTGAGGCGACCGATGTCGTGTCGAAGGAAATGTATACATTCGAGGATCGCGGGGGGGATTCAATCACGCTGCGCCCTGAATTCACGGCCGGCATTGCGCGCGCCTATCTGACCAATGGCTGGCAACAGCATGCACCGATGAAGGTCACGGCGCATGGCCCGCTGTTCCGTTATGAACGCCCGCAAAAGGGCCGTTATCGCCAGTTCCATCAGATCGACGCTGAAATCATCGGTGCGGCGGAACCGGCAGCAGATGTCGAACTGCTGGTGATGGCCGACCAGTTGCTGCACGAACTGGGCATCAAGGAAGGCGTGGCGCTTGAACTCAACACGCTGGGCGATGCGGCAAGCCGCGATGCTTGGCGCGAAGCGCTGATCACCTATTTCAATGATCATAAGGATGTCTTGAGCGAAGACAGCCTGTCGCGGCTTGAGAAAAACCCGCTGCGCATCCTCGATAGTAAAGATCCGGACGATCGCGGCGTCGCCCATGCTGCGCCCAAGATTGACGAATTTCTGAGCAGCGAGGCGCAGGACTTTTTCGGTGCGGTGACAGCGGGATTGGATACCGCCGGTGTCGCCTGGATGCGCAATGCAAAGCTGGTGCGCGGCCTTGATTATTATCGCCACACTGCGTTTGAATTCACCACCGACCGGCTGGGTGCCCAAGGCACCGTGCTCGGCGGCGGTCGCTATGACGGGCTGATCGAAAATCTGGGTGGGCCGCACACGCCTGCTGTCGGCTGGGCTGCGGGCATTGAACGGTTGGCGATGTTGATTGATGCTCCAACAACTCGCGAAATGACTTTTGCCGTGGTAGCCGATGCGCTCGATCTTGATTTGGAAGCTCAGCGATTTGCAAACAAGCTGCGCCGTGAAGGAGTCGCAGTTTTCCGTTCGTTCAAGACAAGTACGAAGAAGCAGATTGAATCTGCGAGAAAAGCTCAGGTCGACGGTCTGCTGTTTATTCGTCCGGGTAAAGAGTTACACGTTACGCAAGTCTCAGGTTCAGTTTACGCCCTTCGAGATTTGCTCACTAGAGCTCTGGCGCACGCCCCAGAAGGGTATCAGGCTGCCACTGGCGATGGTGAATGATCGCCATGGTTCCAACTTATCACTGTCACCCTGAACTTGTTTCAGGGTCCCTTTCGCCTCTCAACTCTTCGGTTGCGGTGGCGCGATGGATGCTGAAACAAGTTCAGCATGACGATCACTTCAAGGCCGTACCAAGCCTCTTGGTGCCTTCGTGTCTTCGAGTGAACTAAAATGACCGCCATCTCCCCCCAACGCATTGCGCAGATCGAGGCACGCTTTGCCGAGCTTGAGGCGCGGATGGCGTCTGGCACGCTCGAGGGTGATGCCTTTGTGCAGGCCTCGAAGGAATATGCCGAGTTGGAGCCTGTCGCCAAGGCTGCTGCGGAGATGCGGGCTTTGCGCGATGAACTGGCCGGGCTTGAAGAAATGCTCGCCGGGGATGATGCCGATCTGAAAGCCATGGCGGGTGAGGAAGTCGATGCGGTCCGAGAACGGATCGCAACAGCTGAGCATGGCCTCGCCATCCTCCTCCTCCCCCGTGATGTCGCCGACCAGCGTTCGGCGATGCTCGAAATCCGCGCAGGCACTGGCGGGGACGAGGCGGCGCTGTTCGCGGGCGACCTTTACCGCATGTATGAACGTTATGCCGGCCTGCAGGGCTGGAAGGTCGAGCCAATCTCGATGAGCGCATCCGACGTGGGCGGGTTCAAGGAAATCGTTGCCGCGGTTTCCGGTGCGGGCGTTTTTGCCAAACTGAAGTTTGAAAGCGGCGTGCACCGGGTTCAGCGCGTGCCAGTTACCGAGAGTGGCGGCCGCATCCACACCAGCGCGGCGACGGTCGCGGTTTTGCCCGAACCGACCGAGGTCGATGTCCATATCGAGGATAAGGATCTGAAGATCGACGTCTATCGTGCCTCTGGCGCGGGCGGGCAGCATGTGAACACGACCGATTCCGCGGTGCGCATCACCCATGCGCCCACGGGCATTGTCGTCAC
>Ga0315903_10010116_pt1 | contig 11306 bp, 4 predicted proteins | sample LakEriMetagenome_7_FD_203524 | JGI IMG/M metagenome (GOLD analysis project Ga0315903, IMG submission 203524) | Freshwater fungal communities from buoy surface, Lake Erie, Ohio, United States - Buoy 2 MA119 | ecosystem: Environmental > Aquatic > Freshwater > Lake | place: USA: Lake Erie, Ohio... | reverse complement strand
CCGGCATCGCCGATGAATTCAAAAGCATCTCCCGCTACAACCGCAACATCCGCATCGAGAACAACCTCTTCCGCCACTTCAGCAATCTGCCTCTCCTGTCCATCTATTCGGTCGATGGCCTGACTTTCACCGGCAATCGTCTCGAGCGAACCACGGACTATCCCGCCCCGAAGGCGGGCGAGTGGAGAATGTTCCACATCACCGATTCCGACAACGTGAAGGTCGATAAACCGGCCACGCTTTCCGCCACACCGGCGACAGCGACCTCCGCGAATTGAAGGGCCGCTTCCCCGCAGCCATTCGCGTCATGTTTATGAGAAACAGCCCTCATGCAGGAAACAAGGAGGGGCATCACTCCGATTCGCCCCGTCCTTGGAAAGCCAATGGAAAAGCGCTCTGCATTCAGTCATCGGCACTTTATGGGCATCGGCGCATCGGAGTCCGCCTCTCCTTGGGTTCGACGAAATTCGCCCTTAACTTAACGCACATGAAAACTCTCACCGCCACCTTCGCGGTCTTCCTCTCCTTCGCGGTCTCCCCTGCCCAAGCCACTCCCGAGTCCCCGCGCCCGAACATCCTCATTCTCTTCGCCGACGACCTCGGCTACGCCGACCTCGGCATCCAGGGATCCAAGGAAATCCCCACGCCACACATCGACAGCCTCGCCCACAACGGCGTGCGTTTCACATCCGGTTACGTCTCCTCCGCCATGTGCTCCCCGAGCCGCGCGGGCCTGCTCACCGGTCGCTCGCAGTCGCGCTTCGGTCACGACATCAACTGGGAACCCGAATGGCCCGTGGATCCGAATGACCCGCGCGGACTGCCTCTAACGGAAAAGACCATCGCCGATCATCTCAAGGCCGCCGCATACCACACCGGGATTGTCGGCAAATGGCACCTCGGTGAAGCCCCTCCGTTCCACCCGAACCGCCGTGGTTTCAATGAATTCTTCGGTTTCATCAGTGGCGGCCACAATTACTTCACCGACAAATACCGCGACTCACCGCCGCTGAATCATTACAACACCCTGCTCGAACGCAACGGCGCGCCGCAGCCCGCCACTCCCGGATACCTCACCACGGTGCTCGGCGAGGAATCCGCCGCCTTCATCCACCGCAACAGGGAAAAGCCCTGGCTGCTCTACACCGCATTCAACGCCCCGCACACCCCTCTGCAGGCGACTCCAGAGCTGTTAGAGAGCGTCAAGCACATCGAAGACGAGAAGCGCCGCACCTACGCCGCCATGGTTGTCGGAATGGACGACGCCATCGGCCGGATCCTGAAACAACTCCGTGATGACGGACTCGAAGAGCGCACCCTCATCTTCTTCCTCAGCGACAACGGCGGCCCTCCGGAAGACAACGCCAGCTCCAACACCCCGCTGCGCGGACGCAAGGGACAGATGTGGGAAGGCGGCATCCGCGTGCCCTTCCTCGCCCAATGGAAAGGCGTGCTGCCCGCCGGAAAAACCTACGACCGCCCGGTCAGCAGCCTCGACATCCTGCCCACCGCCCTCGCGGCCGCCGGTGCCACCAGCATCGCCAGCCAGCCGCTCGATGGCGTGGACCTCGTTCCATTCCTCACCGGTCGGAAAACCGGCGACCCCCACGAAACCCTCTTCTGGCGCATCGCGGAGCGTGACATCTGGGCCGTGCGCAGCGGCGATCACAAACTAATCAAGCAAGGCCAAAAACCCGGTCTCCACGACCTCTCCAAAGACTTGCGCGAATCCCGGGACCTCGACGGCAAACTGCCCGAAGTCCAGGCACGGCTGCAAAAAGCCTACGATGCATGGTCGGCCACCCTACCCAAACCCCTATGGACGGTCTTTAAGACTACTGAGCGCCAAGCTGCCGATGAGGAAAGAAGAATGCGGAACAAGGGCAAGAGGTGAATTTGAGTCATCCCAGGTCCAATTTGATTGGCGGTTGTTGATGGATTCGCGCATCGTTCCTTCATTCCCAAATCAGCAATCGGAAATCGAATCCCAACCCCCATGAAAGCCATTCGGTCCTGCATCGTCCTCGCCGTGGCATTCGCCACCTCAGTGTCGGGTGCGGCCGACCCCAAGCGTCCCAACATCCTCCTCATTCTTACCGACGACTGGGGTTTTGGCGACGCAAGCGCCTATGGCAGCACCTGGATCAAGACTCCATCATTCGATAAGATGACCCGCGAAGGCCTCCGCTTTGACAACGCCTACACGCCCAACGCCAAATGCGCACCCTCCCGCGCTTCCATCCTCACCGGACGCAACCCATGGCAGCTCAAGGAAGCAGGCAACCACGGCGGATTCTTTCCCTTGGAATTCAAGACCTATCCCGAAGCCCTCGGCGAACGCGGATACTTCACCGGCATGACCGGTAAAGGCTGGGCACCCGGAACGGCGCTCGATGCCAATGGCAAACCCCGCCCGCTCACCGGGCAAGCTTTTGAAAAGCGCACCGCTCCCGCACCCACCAGCCAGATCGACCGCAACGATTACTCTGCAAACTTCACCGACTTCCTCGATGCCGCGCCCGCGGACACGCCATGGTGTTTCTGGATGGGCATCCGCGAACCCCACCGCGACTACGAATACGGCAGCGGCGTGGCCAAGGGCGGAAAACAACTCAACGACATCAAGCGCATCCCGGCCTACTGGCCGGACACGCCCACTGTCCGCAACGACCTGTTAGACTATGCCCTCGAAGTCGAACACCTCGACCGCCACATCGGCCGTGTCATCGGGGAACTCGAAAAGCGCGACCTGCTCGACAACACCCTCATCATCGTCACCTCCGACAACGGCCGGCCCTTCCCGCGCGAAAAGGGCAACCTCTACGAAGCCGCCAACCATCTGCCTTTCGCCGTCTTGTGGAAGAACGGCATCAAGGATCCCGGCCGAGTCGTGCGCGATTGCATCAGCTTCATCGACATCGCCCCCACCATCCTCGAAGTCGCCGGTTTCCACTGGGACGAATCCGGCATGATGCCCAGTCCGGGCAAGAGCCTCACCGACATCTTCAGGTCCGGCAAAACCGACGCCATTCAGCCGGGCCGCGACTACCTCATCCTCGGCCAGGAGCGCCACGACGTCGGCCGGCCCAATGACCAAGGCTACCCGATCCGCAGCATCCTTATGGATGGCTGGCTCTATTCCCGCAACTTCGCCCCCGACCGCTGGCCCGCCGGCAATCCGGAAACCGGATATCTCAATACCGACGGCGGCGCGACCAAAACCGAAATCCTCAACGCCAACCGCGCCAAACCCGGCGATCGCCACTGGCTCCTCTGCTTTGGCAAACGGCCCGCCGAGGAGCTTTTCCATATCGCCGAAGACCCCGATTGCATCCACAACCTCGCCGCCTCTCCCGACCATAAGGATCGCCGCTCCGCGATGGAAAAGCGCATGATAGCCAGACTCGAAGAGCAGGCCGACCCGCGAATGTCCGGTCGGGGCGAAGTATTCGACAATTACCCCTACGCGGGCGTCGAGCGAGGGTTGTATGAGCGCCTTCTCAAAGGCGAGAAAATCAAAACCGGGTGGGTGAACTCCACCGACTACGAACCAAGCCCGCTGAATGACCATGGAGAACCGGAGTGAAATCGTGACTTCGTATTCCGATTGTATGCATCAATAGCCGTGCCTTGAACAAAACCCATCTTGAACCCGCCAACCTCCAGCCGCATGCCATCTCTCCGGAACATCGCCGCCTTCACCGCGATGCTCGTCTTCACCCTGACCGCATGTCGCGAGGACAAACCAACCGCCTCAAGCTCCCGTCTCCCTCAGAAGTCCGCACTCACCGAACGCTCCGAAGACCTCCGCACGCTCATTCACAAGGAGCTGACTGCCGGAAAGAAGCGCATCGTCATTCCCTCCGGCCGCTATCGCGTGCAGGCGGAACACGGGAACCATCTGGTTTTCTCCAATCTCACGAACGTCGAAATCCTCGCGGAAAACGTCGAACTGGTTTGCACGTCAACCGTTCGGGCCTTGATGTTTGAAAACTGCGCCAATGTCACCATCCGCGGGCTAACCGTTGACTACGATCCCCTGCCCTTCACGCAGGGCAAAATCACCGCCATGTCTCCGGACAAAAGCTGGCTCGAATTAGAAATCATCCAGGGCTATCCGGACGACAAGCTGAAGGGACCATTCCAGATCTACGATTCTGCCACCAAATCCCTGCGCCGTGGCGATGCCCGCTGGAGTGACGATATCAAATCACTGGGAAACCGCCGCTATCGTGTCAGCAAGGCTCAACGATACCGATTCGATCCAGCCGAAGACACCGAGCAAACCGGCGACATCCTTGTTGCCAAGAACGCCTTCGGCAAAGCCGGCTCCCCACACGCCATCGAACTGCAGGGCTGCAAGGGCATGCGTTTTGAAGACATCACCGTCTTCGCCTCTCCGTCTTTCGGTTTTCTCGAGCGCCACTGCGATGGATCCACCTATCTCCGCTGCATCGTGGACCGTCGGAATTCCGAAGATGATCCCGTCAAACGAGCCGTGCCGCGCATGCGTGCGCTCAATGCCGACGCGTTTCACAGCAAGGATGCGTCGAAGGGCCCCTCCATTATCGCATGCACCGCCCGCTTCATGGGCGACGATGCCGTGAACATCAACGGCAGATATCACTATGTCCGCGGCACTAGCGGCCGTCAGGCTCGAATCTCCATCATCGATCCAACAGCCACCATCCACCAAGGCGACCCCGTGCAGTTCCTGCCCTATTCCGGCCCGCGTCCGTCCGACGCCAAAGTCGTGCGCCGTCAGCCCGACTCCCAACCCTTCACCGAAGAGGAAAAGGAATTCATCCGCCAACTGCGCATGGACGAGCGCATGCGCGCCGATCTGCTCGAAGGCCAGGTGACTTTCTTCACGCTCACCCTTGACCGGGAAATCTCCCTTCCGCCCGGTTCTGCCGTTTGCTGTCCACTGCGCCTCGGCAATGGTTTTGCCGTGAAAGACTGCGACTTCGGCGACAACCGCTCGCGCGGCATCCTCATCAAGGCGAGCAACGGCGAGGTGAGCGGCAACCGCATCACCAACAGCCGCATGGCCGCGGTGCTTGTATCACCCGAGTTCTGGTGGATGGAAGCCGGCATGTCCTCGGATGTGGTGATCAAAGGCAACATCATCGGAGGTTGCCTGCAAACCCCCATCCAGGTCCACGCCCGCGGAGGAAACCGCGCGTTCCTGCCCGCTGGCGCGCTCCGCAACATTTCCATCCTCAACAACCGCATCGAAGACAGCGCGTGGCCGGTCATCCATGTGACCTCGGCTTCAGGCCTGATCATCAAAGACAATATCCTGCCAACTTCCCCTTCAGGAGAAGCCGGTGGAAAACACAACAAATCAACCGATCCAGTCCTCTTGGAAAATTGTGATACAACACCTTAGTGTGATATCATGAAAACCTCTCTGCGATCACCCTGTCACCGGTCACTGCCACTGGCTCTGCCGCTGTTGCTGGGGCTTGCGATTCTGTGGTTAATCGGGCTGCAGCGCGATGCGGATCATGGCTCCACGACGGCACCAATGGCACAGCAGAACGCGCCGGAAATCAAAGTCCGCACCATCGATACCGCCCCCATCGACGCCTTCGATGCGTGGCTGGCCGGTGGAAACCTCGCCGAATCCCTGGCCCAAGGCGAGCAACTCGCCCGGGCACGGCGGGCGGCATTGAAGGATCTCATTCAGCTCGATCCAAAGGCCGCTCTCGAAAAAGCCGTGCCCTATGCGCGGCGGCTTGAATTGCCGGAGCAAATCGTCGCGTTGCTGGAAACCCCCGTCAGCACCACCGCCTCGCTCGTCGTCGAGCAGGCCTGCGGTGGCCCGGGCGGGATCTCATGGCGGCAAAAGTGGCTCACCCTCGGTCACAAGCGCGTCCGCGCCTTCACTTACGGCAGTCGCGCCGAGGTGATGACCAAGGAGAAACTCTCGGTCCACGGCATCGCGATCGACGATGTGATGGCCATGTGGGACGACCCGTTGCGAGAGTGGTCCCCCGAAGAGGTCGCCGACCATGGCCACACCGGCCGCATCGCCCAACTCGGCAGGCGTTTGTTAGAGATCAGATCCGATGAAGCCTTGGAGGCCGCACGCCAGAGACTCCGTGAGACGGAGGAAACACTCGGCCCCATAGCCCTTCCGGCCTACCGCGACCTCGCCCTCGGCCACATGGACGGCATGTTCCCGATCGCCATGCAGAACGGCGACGGGAGTTCCAACGACCTTCCCCCCATCGCCTTCTCACCGGCGACCGAAGGGGCGAAAACCATGCTCTACATCCGCGCCCGCTTCGCCAACGAAGCGCCCGGCTCCGAACCCATCGCCCTTGCCACCGCCCAAGCCAATCAAACCGGTGCGGAGAACTTCTGGCGCGACAACTCCTACGGCAAATCCTCCCTGACCACCACCTACACCACCGTCGTCACCCTGCCATCGAATGGCAGCGCCTACGTGAACAACTTCAACCAACTGCTCATCGATGCCCGCCAGGCAGCCATCGCCGCCAACGCCAACTGGAACTTCAACAACTTCGATTTTCACACCGTCGTCACCAACAATGTCCCCGGTGGCTTCGGCTACACCGGCGTTGCCCAGCTCGGAGGTCCCGGTTCCCACCTTCTCAGCAACTTCACCACCATCCGCACCGCCTCCCACGAATACGGCCACAATCTCGGCCTCAACCACTCGGAATACTGGCTCACCGATTCCCCCTCGCCCATCGGCCGCGACTCCATCCCGGGCGGCTACACCGGCGACGGCGCGGACGCCGAACGCATCGAATACGGCCACAAATACGCGGTCATGGGCAGTCAGGATTTCTCCGGCGATTTCGAAAACGGCCGCGCGCACTACACCGCCAGCGACAAGAACCGCCTCGACTGGCTCGTCCAGTCCAATGGTGACATCATCAGCACCACCACCAGCGGCACCTTCCGCCTCCACCGTCACGACGTGCTGGCCGCCGACTTTGGCAACATGACGCCCGGCGTTGCACGTGGCATCAAGATCAACCTCAACGCCAGCGATCCCACCGGCCTTCCCAACCCCTACCGCTACTGGCTCAACTACCGCTGGCTGCCGACCGATGGCATCGCCAACACCTGGCTGCGCAACGGCCTGCAGGTCGATTGGCGGCGCGATGGAGCCGGCTTCCGCTCCGTGATGTTGGACATGAGTCCCTACTCGCGCGACAGCGGACCCTATAGTGCGAATCCAGGCCCAGGAGCTGACAACAACGACAAGGAAGACGGCGTGCTGCTCATTGGCCGCACTTTCAGCGATACCGGTGCGAACATCCACGTCACTCCCGTCGCGAAGGGCGGGACCAGCCCGAACGAATGGCTCGATGTCGTCGTCAACATCGGCACCCAAGACAACAATGCCGCGCCCGTCATCACCAATTTCACCGTCACCAGTTCCAACCCCGCCGTCGGGCAGGTCATTAACTTCAACGTCACCGCGAACGATCCCGACGGCGACACCCTCGCCTATCACTGGGACGTGGGGGACAACACGGTTCAATCCACCCAGTTGAACCTGAATACCCGCGGCAAGCAATGGAGCACCGCCGGCCACTACGTCGTCCGCGTCGAGGTTTCGGACATGAAAGGCGGCAAAACCAGCGCCTCGAAAGTCATCCGCGTCGGCAGTCCTTCTAACAACGGCATGATATATGGCCGCGTCACCCACGCCGGCCGGCCGGTCGAAGGAGCACTCGTCCGCGGCGGCGGCGTGGACGCCTGGACCAACAGCGATGGCGGCTACGTGCTTGCCGGCCTGCCCTTCGGCAACACCACCGTCTCCGCCGCGAGAGCCGGGCTCACCTTCACCTCCCTGTTCGCCAACCCTGTGCAGGTCACCGAATTCGGCGCATTCGGCATCGACTTCACCGCCAACGAGCCATGGACCGGCGGAGGCGGCAACGTCGCCATACTCAGCCCCTTCCGCATCGACGTTCCGCTCGGTTTCGCCACCCGGTTCACCGCCCAGGCATTCAACAGTTCCGGCAACTCCATCGCCTTCAACCCCAACTGGAGCGTATCCGGCGGCGGAGCCATCAGCAGCGGCGGCGTGTTCACCGCGAATACCCTTGGCGGCCCATTCACCGTCACCGCGCAGGAAGGATCCCTCATCGCTACCGCCCAGATCAACGTCGTGGACACCGGAGGTCCCCCGCTCGCCAACGGCACCTGGACCAACGTCTCCGGCGGATCATGGGCCACCAGCGGCAACTGGGCCGGAAACACCATCGCCGCCGGCGCGGGAAACACCGCCGACTTCAGCACGCTCAACCCCACCGCGGACACCACCGTCACCCTCGACGCCGCACGTTCCATCGGCACTCTCGTCTTCGGCGACACCAACCCCGGCAGCGCCGCCACCTGGTTCCTCAACAACGGGAGCAACGGCTCGCTCATGCTTGCCGGAGCCAGTCCCACGATCACCGTCAATCCGCTGGGAACCGGTCGATTCGCCAACATTGGCGCCCGACTCTCCGGCTTCAACGGCTTCACCAAGAACGGCACCGGCAATCTCATTCTCAACAACGCCAGCAACACCCTGACAGGCCCGGTAATCATCCATGCGGGCAACATCCAGCTCAACAGCGCCGCTCTCAGCTCCGCCGGCAGTTTGGCCATCAATGCCGGTGCGCTCGTCATTGCGACTTCCACAGCGAATGCCATCGGCGGCACGATCTCGTTCGGCGGCGGCAATCTTCAATACAACCTGCAACCTGGCTCCGACCATTCCGCGCAATTCAGCGCCGCCGCCAACCAGCCCTATCGCATCAACGTCGGATCTTCCCTTGAAGTGTCCTTCAACAGCAACCTCGCCAGCCCCGGCGGCACTCTCACCAAACTGGGCGCCGGAACCCTCGTCCTTGGCGCGCCTAACAGCTACAGCGGCGGCACCACCCTGTCCGCGGGAACCCTGCGCCTCGGCAACGTCTCGGCGCTTGGCAACGGACCACTTGCCATCACCAGCAACGCCACCCTGCAGGCCGGCCTCGCCGCCACGCTGCCCAACGCCGTCAGCATCGCCAGCGGCATCACCGGCACGGTGGACACCAACAGCCACAACACCACACTCAGCGGAGCCATCACCGGGACCGGCACCCTCACCAAAACCGGCAGCGGCACCCTCACCCTCAGCGGTGGTCTCGGCAACACGCTGGCAGGCGGCATTCATGTCGATGCGGGCAGGCTCGATGTGGTGGATGGACTGTCCCTTACCCACACACCCGGAGCCGTTACGATCGCCTCCGGAGCTGGTTTCAATTACAACAAGAACTTCGCAAGTGGAAACGACCTGACCCGTCCGCTCACGCTCAGCGGCCCGGGCACAGGTGGCCTTGGCGCACTGAACCTTCGTGGCAACGCGACAGCCACAGGCCCCATCACCCTCGCCGCCGATGCCACCATTTCGCACGACTTCAACAACGCCACCATCAGCGGCTCGATCACCGGTACCAACCGCAACCTGACACTGACCACCATCACGACCGGCACCCCCCAACCCGGCATGACCCTGAGCGGCCCGATCAGCCTCGGCACCGGCGGCATCACCGTGCAGGGCACCGCCAACAGTGGAAACTTCAGCATCCGCCTCAGCGGCAACAATGCCTACACCGGTGAAACCCGGGTGGCATCGGGCACACTGATGCTCAGCGGAGACGCGCGGATCCATGATGCCTCGACAGTTCGCATCGATTCCGGCGCGGTCCTGCACCTGGATTTCACCGGCACGGACACGGCGAGCGCGTTGTTCCTTGGTGGCGACCCGAACCCAAAGCCCGAAGGCACCTATGGCTCGTTGACTTCCTCGGCCACCCACAGGAGTACGGACTTCGCGGGAAATGGCATTCTCCGGGTGGGCGCGGCCTACAGCTATCAATCCTGGGCTGACAACCAGCTCCCACCCGTAACCGGCGGCCCCAACGGCGACGATGACAACGATGGCGTGAAAAACCTCGTCGAATACGCCCTCGCCGATGGCGGTGAACGCGGCGTGCTCAGCGGAAACACGATCACCTTCACCAAACGCGGCGCCCCATATGGCGGCGATCTGACCTACATCATCGAAACGTCCGAGATTCTGACCGGCTCCTGGACACCGGCGGTCACGCACGGCCCCGCGCAATTGGGCTCGCCGATCAGCTACGACTTGGCACCCGTTCCTGGAACACCCAGGAGATTCGCGCGTCTCAAGGTGGTGCGAACCCAGTGACCCCAAGCGTTCCCGCAACCCAATTCAACCATTCGGACGAAAGCCGCCGACCCATGGCTGAAGCAGATGCCAGTGATGGTGGAGGGTTTCACAAGCATTGGAGATTCCCGGTTTCCTGCGGCGCGCTGCGGCCCGGATGACAGGCGTGGGTTGTTTGTCGCGGCAGGTTTCGAGGACCAGGCGGAGCCGCTCCCCGGCGTGGGGAGCGGATTCGGCGCTGACGATGGAGAGGGATGGACTCGCAGGGTCCGGAACCAGCCCAACGTTGCCCGGCAGGCTATCATGCGGGGGCCAGCTCGACTTTCGCCCATACCCTGTCAGAGCTTGTCATCCTCGGCTTGCGGCCTATCCTCCGTGTTTGTGAACGCCTTTGCCTGCCCGCGCGCACTCAAGAAGTGAGGCACAGCCCCGCCCTGCATGAACATCGTCATCGTCGGAGCCGGAGAAATCGGCAGGCACCTCGCCGCGGTGCTCTCCCATGAGAACCACACCATTTCCGTCATCGACAAGGACGAGAAACTCGCCGGCGAACTGGAGCAAAGCATCGACGCCAAGGTCATCCACGGCAACGGCTCCAGCGTGCAGGATCTGGTGGATGCGGACATCGGCGAGTGCGACCTGTTTCTCGCCCTCACCTCGTCCAACACCGCCAACCTTGTCGCCGCCTCGATGGCCAGGAAAATGGGTGTTTCCAAGGTGATCTGCCGCGTTCATCCCGGACTCCAGCGCGAGGAATGGCTGTTCGACTTCAGGGGCCACTTCGGCATCGACCACATCTTCAGCTCCGAGCGCCTCACCGCCATCGAACTCGCCAAGTATGTGAGAAACCCGGACTCGCTCGTCATCGAGGAACTCGCCCGCGGCCGCATCGAACTGCAGCAGCTCCGCGTCGGTGAAACGTCCGACGCCTGCGGCAAAACCCTGCGCAAGCTCGCCGCTCCGGCAGGTATCCGCCTCGCCATGGTCTCGCGCGGCAAGTCCCACTTCGTGCCCAACGCCGACACGGTGATCGAGTCCGGAGACCTCGTCACCATCTTCGGCGATCCGCACAAACTCCGCGCCTACTCCACGCTTT
>Ga0315903_10010113_pt1 | contig 11310 bp, 10 predicted proteins | sample LakEriMetagenome_7_FD_203524 | JGI IMG/M metagenome (GOLD analysis project Ga0315903, IMG submission 203524) | Freshwater fungal communities from buoy surface, Lake Erie, Ohio, United States - Buoy 2 MA119 | ecosystem: Environmental > Aquatic > Freshwater > Lake | place: USA: Lake Erie, Ohio... | reverse complement strand
AATGGGGCCGCGACTTGTTAGTCGCGGAAAGTGAACGCTCTCAAGGTCTCCTACGCCGAATCCATCGCTTCAATGGGGCCGCGACTTGTTAGTCGCGGAAAGCCAAGTTTGTTCGGCGGTGCGGGCTAGGGCATACGTCGGCTTCAATGGGGCCGCGACTTGTTAGTCGCGGAAAGTCTCTGCGATTCGTAGTAAAACGGATAAACGATCGCGCTTCAATGGGGCCGCGACTTGTTAGTCGCGGAAAGCAATTAAGATGGGACGCAAAGGTTGGGGTATCGAGTTGCTTCAATGGGGCCGCGACTTGTTAGTCGCGGAAAGGTCCTATTGATGGACGGCGTTGTTTTCCGCAACGGCAAGCTTCAATGGGGCCGCGACTTGTTAGTCGCGGAAAGCATTCTACGCCATACCAAGCAATCAAGATGGGACGGCTTCAATGGGGCCGCGACTTGTTAGTCGCGGAAAGGCTAACGGAATCGGGAGTCGCAAGATCCTCGTCCGCGCTTCAATGGGGCCGCGACTTGTTAGTCGCGGAAAGCATGCTCTAGCGTCATTTCAAACCAACCATGTTCAGCTTCAATGGGGCCGCGACTTGTTAGTCGCGGAAAGGATAGGATCGGATGATAAGACCATCGCGAACCGCATCGCTTCAATGGGGCCGCGACTTGTTAGTCGCGGAAAGGATTAGCGACTCGGCGTTGATCGGGCATTCCTTGGGGTCGCTTCAATGGGGCCGCGACTTGTTAGTCGCGGAAAGTTCGTGGATCGTGGTAGCAGTCAATCCAGATACATTGCTTCAATGGGGCCGCGACTTGTTAGTCGCGGAAAGGCCAACCCGCGGCGCGTTCAACGCAACAAGGTTTTCTAGCTTCAATGGGGCCGCGACTTGTTAGTCGCGGAAAGATCGATGTCACTTAGCGACATGATCGAGCAAGACGCGCTTCAATGGGGCCGCGACTTGTTAGTCGCGGAAAGGGTGCATCTGTGAGAATCGATACACGACTTCGCTCTGGCTTCAATGGGGCCGCGACTTGTTAGTCGCGGAAAGGGTCAGTACGGGTAGATTTCTCCACAAAAAAACCCACAGCTTCAATGGGGCCGCGACTTGTTAGTCGCGGAAAGAGAACGTCCTCAACGTCCACCTTCGAACGCACCGTAGCTTCAATGGGGCCGCGACTTGTTAGTCGCGGAAAGGACTCGGGGACGTTTTAGAAAACCTTGTTGCGTTGCTTCAATGGGGCCGCGACTTGTTAGTCGCGGAAAGTCTGTGATCTTCCAAAGTGCCAACGGCACACACACTGCTTCAATGGGGCCGCGACTTGTTAGTCGCGGAAAGTTGATACCGTCTTCCATGATGTACTCGCAAAGCTCGTGCTTCAATGGGGCCGCGACTTGTTAGTCGCGGAAAGCACGGGGCGTTTCGCTCAGTGATCACTGCGTACCTCGCTTCAATGGGGCCGCGACTTGTTAGTCGCGGAAAGGTCGCTGCCGAAGTGCCTGTGGCTGTGGCCGGCAACGCTTCAATGGGGCCGCGACTTGTTAGTCGCGGAAAGCTCTTTCCTCAGTTGAATAAACAGCACCGCGACGCAGCTTCAATGGGGCCGCGACTTGTTAGTCGCGGAAAGCTCTGGAGACACGCTCGAATCAAAATCGAGCATCCGGCTTCAATGGGGCCGCGACTTGTTAGTCGCGGAAAGATCCAAAGTGGGCTTATGACCCATCGCCATTCGAGGCTTCAATGGGGCCGCGACTTGTTAGTCGCGGAAAGTCTGCGCCGTTCCTTTCCTTGGAGAAGTCCACCGAGCTTCAATGGGGCCGCGACTTGTTAGTCGCGGAAAGGTCACCTCGACGATCTTCGGCGGAGCGATGATCTGGCTTCAATGGGGCCGCGACTTGTTAGTCGCGGAAAGTCCTCTGACACTGCTTCGCTCGTCTGATTGGCATAGCTTCAATGGGGCCGCGACTTGTTAGTCGCGGAAAGCTTGATCCAGTCCCCTGCCATGATTCAACCTTGTACTAGCTTCAATGGGGCCGCGACTTGTTAGTCGCGGAAAGTGCCGAACGCCACCGCCCCCCACGGGAGAACCTTTAGCTTCAATGGGGCCGCGACTTGTTAGTCGCGGAAAGTCGAATTTTCCATCTACTGGTTTCGAAACATTAACGCTTCAATGGGGCCGCGACTTGTTAGTCGCGGAAAGTCCGCCCTCGCAACCCTTTTTGAACCCTAAGGTTGCAAACGGCTTTGCGAGATCCCCTATAAATTACAGTGCCATATCCCATCTGTCTAACCCCCCTTCCCTTCTAAATAGACCTATTTCCCTGAGAATTTCACCCTCGCGAGCACCCTATGGGTTTTCTCTACCACCAAACTGCTCGCACGCACTCACTAACGTGTCACAAACACCGGATACCGCGTTATCTCGCCGGTCAAAAGCCGTGCTAACAACCGAACCTGAATCTCAATCAACCGACGGTAACTAACCCGATACCCAAACATCGGATGAGTTACCAACTGATCCATCCGCTGCTCATACGCCAAATAAAAACTCTTGCGACCCTTGGCTGTCAAAGCGACCGCATCCCCCGCCGAAATAAAATCGTCCAAAGTCACCATCCGCTGGTTGATCGCGCTGATCACCGCCGAATCGACAATCAATGGCCGAAACGGTTCCATCATATCCAAAGCCAACGACGGTCGACCAAACCTCGGCTGATGATAAAAACCTAAATAAGGATCCAACCCGACCGTCGCACACATGACCGTCAAATCCTTGGCCAATACCCCATATCCAAGTGACAGCATCGCGTTGATCGGATCACGGGGAGGTCTGCGATTCCGCTTTTCAAAATCGAATCGAAATGCATCCGTCCCCTCAGGGGATGTGGCTAAGGCAACGACATCCTCATCACTGGCCACCGACATCTTTTTAGTCGCATTGACTTTGATCAATCCGGAAAATGCGGAGAAATAAGTCCTCGCAGCAACGCCTTCGACCCCAAGTAATGACCCGATACTATCCACCCGCTTGGCTTCAATCATCAAGGATTTCAAAAAGTCCAAAACCGCCATCGGTGGCTCTATATGATTTCGTTGGATCATGGTGCGCTGATTGCGAATCTTGCCGATGACCAATTCCTTCGCCAGTGAAAGACAGAACTTAGGTTGGTCCGCTTTCCTGAACTGTTCACGCCGCCAAAGTATGTTCCTCAAACCTACCGCTTGGGTCATCCCATGAAACCAACCTCCGAAACTAAAATAGGCCAATGGGATATCTTCCTGTAGCAAGATTTGTATCGCTTGTGTCGAGACTTGCACGGCTCCAAAAAGGTTCAATTGCGACACATCCTTCAAACGGATTTCCTGAATCTTCTTGTCTTTTTCTTTGATCGTTAGGACTTGCCCACTGACACCGACACTCATCCCTTGGGTGTTCAAGTAGACCGGTTTAGCTTCGTCGCGTACGGTAACCAATTGGCGAATAGGTTTTTGTTCTTGTTCATCGGTCTGATCGATCTGAACTGCCTGTGGTAATCCAACTTCGAACAGCAGAGGTTGCCGGAGCCCTTCGGGTTCTGTCGAGTCGTATCTTGTGCATCGACTCGTTTCGTCGGGCAAACAAATCGATACCAGCGAGCAACGTGGGCATTTGGGGCTATCGACCAAGGGGGCCGGTGCGACGAGCTGACTCGATAGTGAGTTTGCTTGGTGGATCGCTAGTCGGGTCTGTTCGATGAGCTCGTCGGTGATCGGGATACGAACTCGCTGCCGAGTTTCCCAGAAGAAGATGACGGCTTCGGTGCATTGGTAATTGTTCTCACGGAGCACGAGTGCGTGAGCGCATACCTGGACTCGTTCGGGATCCCAAGCGTCGAGGGATCCATCTGGGAGTTTGCGGGGTGAGCCGCGTTTGTAATCGACCGGAGTGGCTTGATTTCCTTGTACTTCGATCAGATCCATTTTGGCGATGATTCCGAACTGGTCGCTTGAAAGCGTGACACTTCGGGCGTGAATCTTCTCGAAGTCTTGGTTCGTAGCATCTGCGGTGGGAAGTTCGTCGGTTTTTTGGTCGACTCGTCGATGTTTCGAGACACCTTCGATTGTCTCGGTGTTATGGGCAAACAGGCCGTCGATATGTTCTAAGTAGAAGAGTCTTGGGCAGTAGACGAACTCGTTGAGCATGCGTGCGGGGAGATACTCACGGTCTTGTTCAACGTCCTGGGAGTGGGTCGGGTTCGAGTCGACGAGTTGGGACATGGTTATTCTGGGGGCGTTAGACGACCACGCAGGCCGAATCGAAATGGAAGTAGGGAAGTCCGATGGCATCGATGACACGTTCGCCACGTCCGTCGCTGGGTCCAAGATCGACGAAGAGGACTTGGTCGACGTCGTGATGGATGATTTGTCTGAGTTTTTCGGCGAGGATTGTTTTTTCAGAGTCGGTAAGTTGGCATTCGAAGACGCTGAGTTGGAGGTGATCCCCCCAATTTCGCATGGTTCGGAATACTTTGCGGAGCCGTTTTGGTTCACAGATATCGTAGGTAACGATGTAGGTATTGCGCATGATCTTTTGCAAAAGAAAAAGAAATCGACCGGATTGTCAAGGATCATGCTAATCCGCGACGCTTGGAAAACAAACGATTTCCAAGCGATCGGGAAGTTTATGGGTTTTTTAGCGAAAATTCGCTAAAAAACTGAATGCGAGTTCGTTTAATTGGGATAGTGAAGTGATCGAAAACAATTCATTCTTCCCCAACCATCAATCCAAATCCTCGGTATCTTCCAGCCCCTATGGCTATTGGCCCAATCCTTGGCTCATTGAAACTGAGACGGAGGTGTATCATCGTACCGTTGAGTTTCCCTGGTCGCCTAAACGCTCTTACAGGGTCCACCCCAGACCGAAAACCAAAAGGACTCCAGTCTAGTTCAATATTCTTGAAATCCAGTTGGTTGACAACTCCCGCGTTCAACAGAGCCTTACGCAACAGTTTCCCGGTTTTAACCGAGTTACGGTCGTCAAAACCATCGAGGATGACAGGTGTGACAGATGTCCAGATACGGTGCGCTTTGGTGTATTGGTTCGAGACGTAATCTCGACTTGAAAGGATATTTAGAACACCAACTATATCGCCATTCCATTTCAATTCATGCCCAAGTAGTCGTCGGCGTACATAGTCGATTCGATCTTGGAAGCCAACAGGCGCGACTATCATTACTCGCCTGATTGATTCGACACGATTCAGTGCTGAATTAATAGTAGGTAAAGGAAGGTACTGAAAGCGGTTCGAGGAGTTGGGGGATTCATTAGGCCCACCATTTGCGCCGTGTCCGTGGACAAAAGAGGCAAGATCCGACCAACCTTTACAAACCTCTCCAACGGCATGTCGAATCCAAGCAGCAATATCACGAGTACGGGTTGACGTATTAAACGCTCTGTAGCCGGAAGCATCCGGTTTAAGAATCTGGAAAACACAATACGGGCGCGATTCCAAGTCACTGTCCCGTCGAAACCGTTGGACCCTATAATTTTTCAAAGGTGGTACCGGATGAAAATCCGTCTCAGTCAAGCGATTTAGTGAATCATTATGCTTGCGAACCAGATCGTCCAGAGTACCGGATTTCGGAACTCGTAGAGCGATACCTCCTGAGTTCGAGGTTACCCAGCGCACTCCCTCCAATCTTGTCGCGTCATCGTTGGACAAAAGTTTGGCATCCGCAACCACGACATCAATCCCCCAACCAAGATGTGTAATGCTGCGCACGGCATCTTGTATCAATTCAAAATGGGGGCAGATTAAATCGGACAACCGGTAAACAAAGTGTACTGCATTGCCATCTAAATGAACCGGCCTTACAACCTTTTCGCTTCTTTTAGGGCTTGCAGTGAACTCTCCCCTTTTGAATGCAGGGACGAGCAGATCCGCACTGTTGTCTGGAACATAGAACTGAGTTGGAGAAATTGATTCGATTGCCTCACATGCGACGATACAAGCCATCTCGCGATTTTCTAACCACAATAGTGCGGGAATGGCTTTTTCTATCCTGGTTCGCTCATTGCATTTTGCAGACGCGGCCGCGACAATCGCTTGAAATAAACGTAATGGCGATGGAGGCCATTCAGGTTTCGCATTGCCTTGACGGCCATGGGATAGCGGATGAAGATATCGAACCGAAATACAGAGGAGATCAGGCATTCGAATCCTCCGAATCGGCTTTTTTACCTTTTTTCGATTTAGACTTCGCTGTGCCTTCTCCTTTGACATCTTTTTGTGCCTTGTCTCTATCGAAAGAAACCGTTCGGCTCTCTCCGACTACAAAGTCTTCTGCGGCAAGCGTTGCGTATTCGATCGCTGCTGCATGGTCAATCTTGCAAGACTTGCGTTGCCCATCGTGATAAACTTCCAGATACTCACTCGGTTTATTGGGATTGCTGACTAAGATGCAGCCTGCACGCAAATAGCCACTCGAGTTATAAGTGAAGGCAACTAGGCTTAACCCAAGGATGTATCGCTGCAATCTAACAGTTCGCGCCTGATCGTTACCTGCGTGAAGCAAGCGAATAGCTGATAGGCCAAGCGTCGCAGTACGAATTACTCCTCCGTCAGCGATTACACCGCCGTGTGATCCGGTAGCGGGTACGTGTATGAACCCACGCTCCGAGTATGAGTCTTTGGTTGATTTTTCAAGTGGCTCATCCAGCAGTTGATCATTTACGTATTCCGTAGCAGGGTTGTATTGGGCGGACCGTGTCAGTCTGCGTACGTTATATGCGCGAATGGTCGACGTGATAACTCGCGGTAATTTGGCTTGGGTGTCTCGCGAATCCCAGACGCCAAAAACGAGCGATGTTGGCGCAATTTTGGCGAGACTAGTTGCGTCACCCCTGAGCACTTCCTTAAACGCGCTTTGCAACTCAGCTTGTAACGAGGAACAACGAACCAAAGCATCTCCAGCACGGTGCCCAGCTTCTAGGATGCTGACGGTCTTCTCTCCCGCCTTGACATCGATCTGCGGTACTAAGTCCCTATATTTATCCTGTAAAAAGATAGGCTCAATTCGATTTGCCTGAGACCCGATACTATCAATCAGGGCAACATTTCCGCCTGTAGCGTCAGTGTCAATGTTATAACCTCCTGGAAATCCGTCACCAGACGCGTAAGTCGAGGGGAATATGATCCCGTCCTCGCCTTCTACAGACATCATTGGTTGTTTCAAAACTATCGCCGCAGGCCCTTCGTTACTTAGATATGTATCAAGATCCTTTAGTTTGGTCATGGCTGTCTCCATTTAGGTTAATAGGAATTGCGGAACGAAATGCTTTGTGTTTCTTTTGGCCAGTACGAAACCAGTTCTCGAACTGGAAGGCAAGTGTGTTTCTTGTGCGAATGAAGCCAAGTCCGGCGGGTAAAATTAACGAGGCAGTCAGTGGCGTTGTCCACGTGTAATAGTTGTAAATCCTCTTCTTGGCTGTTGCCAAGGGACGGGCCACTTGCAAACCAATTAAGCACAGTAACTCAACGGATGGATGCCCAAAAGTTGTCATGCCTAAATCGTTTGCGGAGAAGCCGACGTCGATCGAATGCGCGTTCGGTGCTCGTCTTGAGTCGAAGTAAAACGGTTCCTTTTTCTTGTTCACCTCGTCTGGATTCCTTACTACAACTCCGACATTAAACATATCGGAACTGTGGAATTTTGGAGATCTCAAAGAGTGCTGTAACGCTCTTGCGATTCCAAAGCTTTCCATCGTCCCAGCCCAAACCTTCAAATCCCTTGCTCCAAAAAAGTCCTGTGTCCACCAATCAATTCTTATAGGATCGAAGGGATCACCTATTTCAATAGGGGACGAATACGGATCATCCGGAAAGAGATGGTGTAGCTTTGCAAGAGAGAGAGCTTCGATTAGTTCATTAAGAGAATGGTCGCTCGATGATATATGGAATAGAAAGCCATCTTCCGAAAACCAACCTTCTGCACCAGGCCACAAGCGATCAGCTAATTCTAAAAGTCCGCAGCATGCGAAGAACTGACCTGGGTTTGTTAGGTCTACATTGATCGTGATGTCGGGAATATCTTTCATGTTCGCACCTCCAACTCGACCGAAGGATTTGCACTTGCTGACCAGTCGGCTGCTCGTAGCAACGACTCAAGATAAGCCAACCCCCATCTACCGTACTTGATCTGCAAACGTCCAAACCGTTGCGGAACGCTAGAAGCCGTTGCTACGTCGATATCCGGTGTTGATGATGGGTCGAAGATTTCTTCCATCGGAAAGTGAGGTCTTGCTCGTCCGTGGTGAGAGGCAATCAAATGAAGAACGAGCTCTCGCTCAACTTCCGTTATCTCAAGTTCAGTGGCTGTTGGCAAATCATGCAATGACCCAAATTCATGTCGATATTTTTCCGCGATGGTCAATCCTCGATGCTTTCCCGATTTCGCCCAGCATTGCTCAGGGTAATTTTTATTGCCCAGAATTGACTGGAAAACCGTCCTGCGCTTTCCGTGATCGTGATACCGCGCAGCAAGGATCAAACATCGATTCAATGTATCGCCAAGACTTAGGTTGTCGAGGATTTTCTTTAGTCGAGCTTCTACGTCGGCCACGTGAACCCCCCACTCCACGGGCTTTCGAGATGCAACTTCTCCAGAGTTGCGTCTCGCGTACCATCGAATGGTTTTTGCATCGCCGTCATCATCATCGATGGGAATCGTGAGACTATAGACTTCGTGCAAATCATTTGGGACCGCATTAAGAGGATCTGCGGTAACGCATCGCATTCTATCCACCGACTCGGACTCATCGCTTGCGAATTCCGAATTTCCATCGAGCATACCAGACTTAGACAATCCGCCAGAGTTTGGTGACAAGATGACTGTCGCACCCTCGATTAGTTCTTTATTGTCTTTGTCAAGAAAGTGATTCAAAGGTAGTTCTGTGACGAAGCCATTTGTATCAAGCAACCATGCGTAATCGTCCGGGCAGCGATTTGCGATCAACTGTAGGTGCTTAATCGCACGATAGCTTGGTTCCTTCAAGAGTTCCATTGGTAACAAAGGGAATGCATAGGTCACCTCAGTGCGCTGGTCATCATCGATGCCATCATGCCGAAGAAAGTCGACATCCAACCGCCAGGCGAACCGTGTTTCTGGCAATTCATTTTCTCGTATACCGTGTAGGAACGGTTCGACTGGTGGTCGGCCAGGGATCGGTACATTTATAGTTGTAAGACACCACGCGTCGAACAACCTGTCGGTCGCTGGAACTGTTACTGGATCTGGTGCAAAAGCTTCGTTTTTGAGATTTTGTGGTAACTCTCCTATCGCTCTTGGCGATGCCCCGGTCGGGTCGGATTCAAGTTTGCGGAGAATTTCGAGAGTCTTCTTCCTAGGGGTAGCGAGTACGTCTTTGTCATCCCACCCACCTTGACTCGGATGAAACACATGTGCTTGCGTATCACTATGCAAGCCGAACCGATTCACTCGACCAAATCGTTGAGCCATGCTTTCAAATGTGCTCAGGTCACAAATCATGTGATCTGCTGAGATGTTTACACCAACTTCTCCAGCACTGGTGCAAATCAAGTAGACGGTTCCTGTTTTTGACTCCGAAGCAGGTTGTGGAAGAAATCTTCGGAATACGGGATTCTCAACGAGTTCGTCGCGTTCTTTTCCACGCATCGTTCCGGTTAAAGTGACGACACGATCCGAAAGCTTCGCTTTGTCGAGTATCCCTTGGATCTCAAGCACAGCTTCTACGCTTGAGACAAAAATAAGGACTGACCTTTCGGATTCCTTGAACTCCAAAGCCTGGGCAGATAACTCCTTTGCCGGTTTTTTGGGGTCGGCAAGTTCGTGTAAGATTATCTTCTTCACTGATTCCATACGACTTCTGACAACTTCGTTGCCATAGTCATCTTTATTCAAACGAAAAGCGTCATCGGTCTTACTGGTTGCGGTCAACTCTATGCATTTGAGTTTCGGCCATCGAACAGGTGCTTCTCGATGTTGTTGCTCCTCGATTTTTTCAATCAATTGCTGAAACGCTGGTTCTAAATGTGCTTCATCATGGATCAGCAAAGAGTCCTGCCCTAGGAAACCTGCATGCAAAGGTCGCGAAGCTCGTCCAATCCCATAACCGCTAAAAAGCAACCTGCTTCCGATCATATCGACCGTTCCGCAAATCACGGCGGGAACGGATGGATCCTCGCACCAATCTCCATTATCAGCGAATTGACCGCGAAGCGTACTTATCCTCAACCCACCGAATCGCTGTCGAAAATCGGTAAAGATTTCGTGGGTTTTGCAAACCTTTGCGTACCTGACAACCTCATCCGTTGTTTGATCGACAACGGTTCGACGATTGACTACGTAGATGAGTCGGCGAGGGATGTCAGCTTTGTGGCAAAGCGCAGAGAGCCAAATAGCAACAACGCTGGTCTTACCCAACCCGGTTGGAAGTGAGCAAGCCTTTGGAATTCGCCCTTGAGAAAAATACTCTTCAAAAAGCCTAGCCTGCCAGGGCATCGGCTTGAACGAAGTCAAGGTTTCAAATTGTTGTGAAAAGCCGTTCATTTTGCTCTGGTCAATCATTCCGCAGTAAATGCAAATCCTTCATTTGATTCGCGTCTCGTAACCCCAGCATATCGATAGACTGTCGCATCAATTTGCATGGCCACTCGGTTTATCTCCCGCATTTCTACCCACCCCGGTGACACATCTGGTCACTCGATTCCCCATTTCAAAAATTCTTGTGTCTCGAAAAGGGGTAACCCAAAAATGCCAAAAGAGGGTGCGTGCCTAACAGCATTGATCCAAACCTAACCTTTCGGAAACCGACTTTCAACCACCCTGCTGCCCTGCGATTCGTGAAATTTCACAAAATCGACAATAAATTTAGGCTCGGTTGTTGTCCTAATCGTTTGAAATTTCCGGGGTAAAACGGCTATCGCAGAATCGTGATAGGATGCATTCCAGAAGTATGCAGAAAGTAGTTCCCCCCCCATGCCGGTTTGCTAATCGCACTGTTTGAGGGACTTAGGTTCCATAGAGCTTAGCCCTTTCACCCCCCCCTACCGCCTGAGGCGGTCATGATCATGGACTGCGGCGCTCGTTTGAGTGGGATTGAAAGTTCGCACAACAAGGTTTGATTGCCCGACGCTCGCGCTTGTCGACAAAGAACAGCCAAACAGCCCTGCGCGCGCTGGCCCCCTCATCCCCCCCGCCCCTTCTCCCCCGTCAAAGCCCGGGGGCGAAGGGGAGCCAAGCGGATGTGTGAAATGTGAAGCCAAACAGCCAAACAGCCCTGCGCGCGCTGG
>Ga0315903_10010104_pt1 | contig 11315 bp, 11 predicted proteins | sample LakEriMetagenome_7_FD_203524 | JGI IMG/M metagenome (GOLD analysis project Ga0315903, IMG submission 203524) | Freshwater fungal communities from buoy surface, Lake Erie, Ohio, United States - Buoy 2 MA119 | ecosystem: Environmental > Aquatic > Freshwater > Lake | place: USA: Lake Erie, Ohio... | reverse complement strand
TGGTGACGCGCGACCGCGAAGCTACACTAGTGACTCGTCGGTCACTAAGTGCCTATGCCATACCTCCTTTCCGCCAACCAGTACGCCCGTCATAGGGGGGTCAGCCCCGGTGCCGTGCTGGCTGCGATTCGTACCAAGCGTTTGTTGAAATCGGTAGACCGGCTGGGTACTGCCTATCAAATAGATCCAGACCTGGCCGATGCTGAGTGGAACCAGAACACGGACCAGAACCGCGGCTACCCAGCGCAAGTCAAAAAGGTCGAAGAACAGGTCGCCGAGAAGATTGAGGAACCGGGTCCTCCCGAGGCGGTGGCCACACGCCCCATCTCCTACGCCGAAGCCCGCGCTCAGCACGAACGCTTCAAAGCTAGACTGGCAGAGCTCGAGCTTGAGCAACGCGAGGGCAAGCTGGTCGAGGCCGAGGCTGCGAAGAAGGAGGCATTTAGGATTGCTCGTTTGGTGCGGGACGCGATGCTAAACATTCCTGACAGGGTCGCCGCCGAATTGGCCGCGGAGGGCAACCAGTTCAAGGTGCACCAGCGGCTCACGCAGGAGATCCGGCGAGCGCTGGAGGACATGAAGCTTGAATGACGGCGCGCTGGTCTACCGGGAAGCGTTCCTTGCTGGGCTGACCCCGGATCCTGACCACACAGTCAGCAGCTGGGCCGACGAGCATCGGATGTTGAGCCAGAAGGCATCTGCCGAGCCTGGCCGGTGGCGCACGGAACGGACGCCGTACTTGCGCGAGATACTTGACTGTCTGGGCTCGAGCAGTCCGGTGCAGCGGGTGGTGTTCATGGCCGGTGCCCAGGTGGGCAAGAGCGAGACCGGGAACAACTGGCTGGGCTACGTCATCCATCACGCGCCTGGCCCCATGCTGCTGGTCCAGCCGACGGTGGACACGGCAAAGCGGTTCTCAAAGCAGCGCTTGGCGCCTATGATCGAGGAAACGCCGATCCTGCACGAGCGGATCGCCGCGAACGCCAGCCGGGACGGCGGGAACTCGATGATGACGAAGGAGTTCCAAGGCGGCGTGCTGATCATCACCGGCGCGAACTCAGCCGCTGGGCTCCGATCGATGCCGGTGCGGTACCTGTTCCTCGACGAGGTCGATGCCTACCCATCGGACGTGGACGGCGAGGGAGACCCCGTACAGCTGGCCGAGAAGCGCACGACGACGTTCTCGAGGCGCAAGGTGTACCTATGCTCGACACCGACGATCAAAGACGTGAGCCGGATCGAGCGGGAGTTCCTGACATCAGACCAGCGCCGGTACTTCGTCCCGTGCCCGCACTGCGGCCACAAGCAGTGGCTCCGCTGGGCACAGATCAAGTGGCACGACGACGACCCTCAGACGGCGGCTTACGCTTGCGAGGAATGCGGCGTGCTGATCGAGGAGCGATACAAGTCGGAGATGCTGGCCGCGGGTGAGTGGCGAGCAACCGCCACGAGCGACGGCCGCACGGCGGGGTTCCATCTGTCGAGCTTGTACAGCCCGTTGGGGTGGAAAAGCTGGGCCGAGGTCGTGGCTGAGTTCCTGGCGGCAAAATCGGACCCGTCGCTGCTGAAGACCTTCGTGAACACGGTGCTGGGCGAGACGTGGGAGGAGGACTATTCGGCGAAGCTTGGCGCGGCTGATCTCCGGAACCGGGTGGAGTTCTACCAGTCTGGGGTTGCGCCTGCGCGGGTGTTGACCGTGACGGCTGGTGTCGATGTCCAGGACAACCGTATTGCAGTGTCACTGTACGGCTGGGGCCGCGACGAGGAATGCTGGGCGCTGGACCACATGGAGATCTATGGCGACCCGGCGAGTCCGAAGCTCTGGGCGCAGCTGGACGAGGTGCTGCTAAAGCCTGTTGCGCATGAGCTTGCCGAGCCGATCAAGATCTCGGCGGCGGCGATCGACTCAGGTGGACACTTTACGAACGAGGTGTATGCGTACTCGCGCGACCGACGTGCGCACAACGTGTTGGCGATTAAAGGTCAGTCGCAGCGCGGCAAGCCTCCGATCGGCAAGCCCACCAAGGTGGACTTCAACTGGAAGGGGCGGGTGATCAAGTCGGCTGCCGAGGTGTACCCGGTGGGCTCGGACACGATCAAGTCGACGATTTATGCGCGGCTGAAGCTCAATGCGCCTGGCGCTGGGTATCTGCACTTCCACGGCGAGCTAAGTGACGACTATTTCGAGCAATTAACGGCTGAGAAGCAGGTAACGCGCTATGTGAAGGGCTTCCCGGTGCGTGAATGGGTGAAGAAATCGGGTGCCAGGAACGAGGCGCTGGACTGCGCGGTGTACGCCTATGCGGCGCTGCAATGGCTATATACCCGGTACAACCGCAGGACGATCTGGGATCAATTCGAGCGAACGCTGCAGATCGCTGCCCCAGTGGTCGAGAAGCCCAAGGTAGAGGAGCAGCAACAGGTCGTAAGGCGTCCCCAGCGTAGAATACGGTCAAATTTCATCTCTCAATGGTGACCTATGGGCGTGCCAGCATCGATCTACGCCGGCGACACGGTTAAGTTCAATATTCCGGTCACGCCGGACTACTCAAGCGCGGCCAGCTGGGTGGGCACGTTTGTGATCAAGCACGACTCGGGCAATGATGCACTGTCGATCACCGGTGTCGCGGACGGATCCGGCGGCTGGAACTTCACGCTATCGACGGCGCAGACCGCAGCGCTGACGCGGGATCCGCACTGGTATCAGCTCTACGTCACGAAGGCCGGCGAGCGGTTCACGCTCGAGCAGGGCTCGATGCTCATCATCGGCAACATTGGCGCGGCGGGCAATCACTACAACGGCCGCAGCCAAGCTGAGATTGACCTTGAGGCCGTGCAGGCGGCGATGCGCACAAAGATCTCGGGTGGCGCGGTGGCCGAGTACACGATCGGCAACCGGTCGCTGAAATCGATGCCTATGACGGACCTGATTGCGCTTGAGAATAAGCTCAAAGCTGATGTAGCGAAGGAAGCCCGTGCCGAGCGGATTGCGAAGGGATTGAACAGTGGTCGGGCGGTGTACGTCCGTTTCGGGGGTTGAGATGGGTTGGCGAGATTGGTTCAAGCGCAAGACTGAGGTTAAGGTTGTCCGCAAGTTCCAGGGGGCTGTGTACGACCGCTTGGTGTCGGACTGGATGGCTAGCAGCAACTCGCTGGACGCTGACCTGCGGAAGGACCTCAAGACGCTGCGCCAGCGTGCTCGAGACCTCGGGCAGAACAACGATTACGTCCGGAACGCGCTGCGGGTGATCGAGAACAACGTGGTCGGTCAAGGCATCAGCATGCAGGCGTCGGTGCGCATGCGCCGCGGTGGCCGCATGGATGATGCTGCGAACTCGGCGATCGAGGCCAGTTGGGCCAAGTGGAAGCGGGCGCGGTACTGCCATGTGGCTGGGATTCTGTCGTTTGCTGACATCGAGCGCTTGGCTATTCGGTCGGCGGCTGAGTCGGGCGAGGTGTTCATTCGGATGGTGCGCCAGGCGATGGGTGGTGGGCGCGTGCCGCTCTCGCTTGAGGTTATCGAAGCCGATCGACTGGACGTGGATCTGAACGAAGTTGCGCGGAACACCGGCAACGACATCCGCATGGGCATCGAGCGTGACCAGTGGGGCCGACCGGTCGCGTATCACTTCCGAGTGCAGCACCCTGGCGACTACCCGCTAGCTACCGGCACAACGGACAGCCGCACTGTGCGCGTGAGCGCCGACGAGGTGCTGCACTTGTACCGGGTTGAGCGGCCGGGTCAGACCCGCGGGTTCCCGTGGATCGCGTCGGCGATCATGCGCATGCACCACCTCAACGGCTACACCGAGGCCGAGGTGATCGCGGCCCGTGCTGAAGCCTGCCGGATGGGGTTTATCACGTCGCCTGAAGACGACGCGATGCAAGACGTAACGATGGATGACCAGCCGGTGTCGAACTTTGAGCCGGGCAAGATCGAGCGCTTGTTGCCGGGTGAGACGTACCAGGAAGCCAAGCCGGCGCGTCCAGGTGGGCAGTACGAGCCGTTCGTTCGCGCGATGCTGCGGTCGATGGCGGCGGGGATTGGGGTGAGTTACGCAACCCTGAGCCGTGATTACTCGGAGTCGAACTACTCGAGCAGCCGGCTGTCGCTGCTGGACGACCGCGACCAGTGGCGCGTGCTGCAAAGCTGGATGATCGAATGCTTCCATCGCCGGGTGTTCGAGGAGTGGCTTGACCGGGCGGTGTTGTCGGGTGAGCTGCAGCTTGCGCAGTACGAGCTGAACCCTGCGCCGTTCCGTGAGGTGCGCTGGATTCCGCGCGGCTGGCAGTGGGTGGATCCGGCCAAAGAGATGGGCGCGTACAAGGAAGCGGTGCGCTGCGGGTTTACGACGTTGGCTGATGTCGTGGCTCAGCAGGGTGGCGACCTTGAGGATCTGATGCAGCAGCGCCGCCGCGAGCTGGACATGGCCGAAGCGTTGGATTTGGCGTTTGATACAGATCCGCACGAAACGATGGAGAACGGCGAGCCGCAGCCGGAGGACATCGAGGAAGACGCGGCAGAAGAAACGCCAACCTGATAAAATTCCTCTATGCAATCGGGTGAAACGATGGAAAAACTTGAATTGCCGGTCCTGACGCGGGCGGCGTCCACGGAAGCTATTACCATTGACGCAGAGTCGCGCACAATGGAGTTTCCGTTTTCGAGTGAGCTTCCTGTCGAGCGTTGGTTTGGCGATGAAGTGCTGTCGCACAACGCTGGCGCTGCGGATCTCAAGCGGCTGAACGATGGCGCTCCGCTGCTGTTCAATCACAACATGGACGAGATCGTCGGTGTTGTCGAGCGTGCCTGGATTGACAAAGACAAGCGCGGATACGCCAAGGTACGGTTTGCCAAGACTGCTCGAGCCGACGAGGTGATGGGCCTGGTCAACGACGGCATTCTGCGCAATGTGTCGTTTGGCTATCGCATCATGGACATGGTCGAGAGCAAGAAGTCCGGCCAGTCAACGTACACGGCGACAAGTTGGGAAGCCTATGAGGTTTCAGTGGTCACCATTCCTGCCGATCCAACAGTCGGGATCGGCCGGGCGGAGGCCAATGAGAAGCGCGCGGTCAATCTGACGCGCGAGGATCCACCGGCACAGCCTGCCGAAACCACCAATGAGGACACTATGTCTGAGCAAACCGTCGATATCCAGACGATTGCGACGCAGGCTGCAGAAGCCGAACGGTCGCGTATCGCCTCTATCTCCGCGCTGGGCGAGCGCTTCAAGCAGCAAGACCTCGCGCGAACCTTGATTGATTCTGGCAAGAGCCTTGACGAGGCCCGCGCCGCTATTCTGGAGAGCATTTCCGTGGAACAGAAACCTGTCACTGGTACTGAAACCGACATCGGCCTCACGCAGAAAGAGGTTCGTGAGTATTCCTTCCTCCGCGCCATGAACGCGCTGGCCAACCCCGGCGACCGCGCTGCATGGGAAGCTGCTGCGTTTGAGCGTGAGGTGTCTGAGGCCGGTGCCAAAGCTGCCGGCAAGTCGAGCCGCGGCATCTTCGTGCCCAGCGAGATCCTGCGCAACAAGCGTGACCTGACTGCTGGCACCAACAACGCTGGTGGCTTCACTGTCGCCACCGACCTGTTGGCCGCTTCGTTCATCGAGATGCTGCGCAACCGCGCGGTGGTGATGCGTTCTGGCGCGACCATGCTGTCTGGCCTGGTGGGCAATGTGGCGATCCCTAAGCAGTCTGCTGCGGCGACCGCGTACTGGGTGGCTGAGAACTCGGCTCCGACCGAGTCGCAGCAGACCCTAGCGCAGGTGACGATGAACCCGAAGACGGTCGGTGCGTGGACGGATATCAGCCGCCGCTTGCTGAACCAGTCGTCGATCGACGTTGAGGCAATGGTTCGCCGCGACCTGTCGTCAGTTATCGCGCTTGCGATTGATGCGGCTGCGCTGTACGGCTCTGGTTCTAGCAACCAGCCGACCGGTATCAAAAACCAGACTGGCGTCAACACCAAGGACTTCGCTGCGACTAACCCGACGTTTGCGGAGTTGGTGGCGATGGAGACCGAGGTTGCGACCGACAACGCCGATATCGGCACGATGGTCTACCTGTTCAACCCGGCGCAGCGCGGTGCTCTGAAGACCACCGAGAAAGCGACCAACACGGCTCAGTTCGTGTGGGAGCCTGGCAACACGGTCAACGGCTATCGCACTGAGACCTCGAACCAGGTGACCGCCGGCGACGTGTTCTTTGGCAACTTTGCTGACCTGCTCATCGGCATGTGGGCTGGCCTTGACCTGATGGTTGATCCGTACTCCGGTTCGACCGCCGGCACGGTCCGCGTCGTGGCGCTGCAGGACATCGACATTGCGGTTCGCAATGCAGTGTCCTTCTGCTACGGCGACGCTGACATCGCCTGATAGTCGAAAAGACTAGGCGGGCCGGGGGAAACCTCGGCCCGTTTCGCATGCGCGTCTTGATTCTCAGCACGACGATGGCAGATGGAAGGCTGGTCAAGGCCGGCACTCAGCAGGAGATATCTGACGCTGATGCTGAGATTTTGATTGAGGTGGGCAAGGCTCGCTTAATCACGCAAGCCAAGCCTGAAGTGGTGCAACCGCAGAAACGCAGAGGCCGTAAGCGTGGCGCTCAGTGAGAATCTGGACGTGTTCCTGCAGACCACCGAGTTCGCGGTGGCTGTCACTAATGGCACGACTGCGACCACCGGCATTTTGGATATGCCCAGCGAGATCATCGCGGGCAACATGATCATCAGCACTGATTACGCGCTGACGATCAAAGCGAGCGTCTATCCATCGCTGGGCTACGGCAGTTCGCTGACCGTGGCTGGCGTTGCATACACGGTTCGAGAGGTGCGCCTGCAAGATGATGGCGCATTCAAAGTGGTCTACTTGCAGAAGGTCTGAGGATGGCCGGTGAGACACTGGACCTCAACTTCACGACAGGCGTTTATAGGATCTGGATGGTGAGCAGAAGAGAACAGATCCTTGCCCGCATTGCCCTGCTGTTGACGCCAACGATCAACGTGAGCGGTCGCGTGTATCGCAGCCGGGTTGAGCCTTTGGCCCGCAACGAATCGCCTGCGATCGTTGTTGAACCATCGGCCGACAACGCCGAGCAGGACACGCTGGGCACACTGCAGTGGACCATGATCGTGCGCGTCTCGGTAATCGTCCGAGGTGCAGTGCCAGACCAGATCGCGGATCCGATCATTATGGACGTGCACGAGCGCCTGCTGGTGGACACCACGTTGGGCGGCTACGTCACCGACATTGTGCCTGGCGCGACGAGCTGGGAATCATTGGAAGCAGATCAACCGGCGGGTGTGGTATCGGTTGAATATACCGTCACATACCGCACCACCCTCAATGCTCTGAGTTAAAATTCGCATACTGATAGCGAGGTCATCATGCCTTTGTTGAGCCGCAAGCGAGTGATCCTCGCAAAAACCGAAGTCACCTACGGCACGGATCCGACGCCGACCGGGGCCGCAAATGCGGTCCTTGTGCGGAACCTGTCGATCACGCCGCAGAATTCCGAGATCGTCGGCCGCGACCTGGTCCGTCCGTACCTGGGCGCCAGCGAGCAGCTGGTGGCCGGAGCGCATGTGACCTGCGAGTTCGAGGTCGAGGTCGCCGGATCCGGCACCGCTGGCACGGCTCCGGCTTACGGCCCGCTGCTCCTCGCGTGTGGTATGGCCGCAACGACTTCGGCGGGCGTGTCGGTGACCTATGCGCCGGTCTCTGCCTCATTCGGGTCGGTGACGATCTACTACAACGTCGACGGCGTGCTCCACAAGGTGACCGGCGCTCGCGGCAATGTGCAGATCAGCCTGCAGGTGGGCCAGATCCCGGTGTATCGGTTCAGCTTCACGGGCCTGTACAACGCGCCGACCGACACGGCTCTGCCCAGCCCGACGTACACCGCGTTCCAGACGCCGCTCGCGGCCAACTCGGACAACACGACCGGGTTCCAGCTGCACTCGTACTCAGGCGCGATGCAGTCGGCCGAGATCAACTTCGGCAACGCGGTGAATTACCGCATGCTGGTGGGCGCCGAGGACGTTCTGATGACGGATCGCCAGGTGAGCGGCACTGTGGTGCTTGAGGCTCCGACGATCGCCGGCAAGGACTACTTCGCGGCCGCTCTGGCCACGACGATCGGCAACTTCCAGGTGACGCACGGCACCGTCGCAGGCAACCGGGTGCAGGTCACCTCGAGCCGGGTCTCGCTTGGACCGCCGACGTACCAGGACGCGAACGGCATTCATATGCTGAGCGTGCCGATGACCTTCGTGCCGAGCACGGCGGGCAATGACGAAATCTCGATCGTGGTGAGCTGATCATGGCGACATACCTATTCTCGGCACGCACGACCAACGGCAACAGCTCGGCGCTGTCGCACCCTGGCGGCCCGACGCTGTTGATCGTGCGCGGCACGTTCGACGGCGCCACCGTCAAGATCCAGGTGTCCGACGACGGCACGAACTGGGTCGATCTGCAATATGCCTCTTTCACGGCCGCGACGGCCGTGATCATGGACCTGCCGATCAATACTTTGATCCGCGCCAACGTCGCGGGCGCCGGCGCCGGGACCAGCATTACCGTGGCGATCTAAGATGATCCGCGCCGCCATCCGGGCCGCAATCGCGGCCGTTTTGTCATCCGCGATAGGTCGCGCTCAGTACACCGGCCAGACGCTGGACCTGGACTTTACGACTGAGACGTACCGCATAGAGGTCTGACATGAGCCTGGTATCTAAAGCATTCTCCGACATCGTTACGTTCTCGCGGTCGAGCAACGCCACCAGGGTCGGGCCGACGGGGCTGGTGGAGTATGCGCCGCACAATCTGCTGCTGAGGTCGCAGGAGTTCGATAACGCGAGTTGGATTAAAACAAACAGCGGCGGTGGATCTGCACCTGTTGTTACAGCCAACGCAGCAACCGCGCCTGACGGAACCGTAACGGCAGATCAAGTGGTGTTTGCTGCCCCGGTATCTGGAGATCAGTCACTTATCTATCAAGCCCCATCGACATCTGCTGGAACATATACCGGATCGTTTTACATTAAAGCATCAACGGCAGCAGACGTTGGCAAGATTATCGGTTTTCGTCATGTACAAGGAAGCGGTTACCTGTTTGTCACTCTGACGAACTCTTGGGTTCGAGTAACGTTAACTGAAGCAAGATTGACAGATAATTTTGAGATTATCTTGCGTCCTGCTCTTGGTACGTCATCTGGCACAGTAACGATTCATCTCTGGGGCGCCCAACTCTCCGTCGGCCCCTACGCTCTTGACTACACGCCCACCACCAGCGCCGCAGTCTACGGCCCGCGGTTTGACTACAACCCGGTGACGCTGGCGGCTAGGGGGTTGCTGGTGGAGGAGCAGAGGACGAATCTGCTGACGTACAGCGAAGATATCACTCAGTGGAGTGTCGCTGGCGGATCGCGAAGTTCTAACACAGCAGTATCGCCTGACGGCCAGACAACCGCCGATACTTATACTCAGTCGTCAGGTGGAGACTATTTATATCACAGTGCAGCTATTTCAAGCAGTACAACGTATACGCTTTCTGTGTTTTTAAAAGCAGGCACTAAAACTACCGCTCGACTTTGGTATGCGACTGGTGGAATTGGGACTTATGTGTTTATTGACATAAATCTTTCTGCTGGAACCATTGGATCTGTTAGTTCTGGTGGCGGAGCAACTGCTGCGGCTGCAAGCATTCAAGCATTTGGTAACGGATGGTATCGAGTTGCGCTAACCGGCAATCTTGGGGCCAACACGGTTGGATACCTTGTTTTAGGCAATGATTCAACCAGTGGCGGCGTTTACATCTGGGGCGCCCAACTCGAAGCCGGATCCTTCGCCACGTCGTACTTACCCACCCTCGCCTCCTCCGTCACCCGCAGCGCGGATGTTGCGAGTGTGAATACGTTGTCGCCGTGGTTTAACGCGACTGAGGGGACGTTGTTTATAGAAGCAAACATGCAGGACGCAGCAGGTGCAGGCATAAATTACGGTTTTGCGTCTTTTAATGACGGATCAGTAAATAATGAAATGCTGTTCTATAAATCATCCGGCGGCGCTCCAGCAGACGCGCGGTTTGCAACTGTTGTAAGCGGATCGCTTCAAGGTGACATTGATTCTGGCCTAAATCTGCAAGACAATGTTGTTTTCAAAATAGCTGGTTGCTTTAAATTGAATGACTTTGCAGTTTCTGCAAATGGGTTGTCGGTGCAAACAGACACAGTTTCGCAAGTGCCAACTGTGAATAATTTACAAATTGCATCAAGCCGTTTTGCCGGCGTTTTGAATGGCCACGTTCGTCGACTCGCCTACTACCCCCGCCGCCTGACCAACGCCGAGCTGCAAGCTCTGACCGCGTGAGGACACCATGCTTGACGATCTCCCACTGACCCCTCCCGTGCCGCTCTGGAACGACCTGATGCTGCGGTTCGCCTCGGAACAAGAAGCCACCGAGCAACTTGCCGCCGCTGGGCTCCTTATCGAGACGCAGGCGATTCTCGACGCCGAAGGCGCCATCCTGTCGCCCGCAGGCCACGCACCCGCACCCGGCGCCACGATCGACACGGTGGGCGTGATCTACAAGCCGACCGGCGAGACGATTGAGACCGACATGGGCGAGCAGCCCGAGATGGCACCGATCGAAGGCTGGCACGTTAACGTGCGCCTGGCGGCCGATCACCTCGTGCCGGAGCTGGACGCCTTCAAGGTCACACCGGCAAACCCTGTAAGGATCTGGGCCTGATCAACACAATTGGGGTAAAACGTGGCCGCATACGAGGTTTTAGCTTTAAACACAGCAGTCCCGCAGATTCAAGCCGCACAAGCAGGCGACAGCTATGTCATGGTGGTGAACGCCACCACTCCAGCACTCAGGATCACGCAGACGGGTACTGGCGATTCCATTCTGGTGGAGGATGCAGCTAACCCGGACAGCAGCCCGTTTGTGGTGAGTGCAGCGGGGGATGTTGGGATTGGGACGAATGCGCCTGCCAATAAGCTGCACGTCAACTCTGGTGCGTCAACCACTGCCGCGCTGATTGAAAGCACAGGCACAAGCGTATTTGCTGGACTGAAAAACTCAGGCTCTATCGCCTACATTGGCTCGGACAATACTGGCGCGTTTCTGGTTCAAACACCCGGCAGCGGCTTTAGTACAAAATTGACTGTTGACATCTCCGGCAACGTCGGGATTGGGACGACTTCGTCGGGGTATAAGTTGGAAGTAAACGGCGGTTCATCTGATGCTATGTCGCTGTTTAACAGCACGAATGCAAACGGCGCACATCTGCGTTT
>Ga0315903_10010102_pt1 | contig 11318 bp, 9 predicted proteins | sample LakEriMetagenome_7_FD_203524 | JGI IMG/M metagenome (GOLD analysis project Ga0315903, IMG submission 203524) | Freshwater fungal communities from buoy surface, Lake Erie, Ohio, United States - Buoy 2 MA119 | ecosystem: Environmental > Aquatic > Freshwater > Lake | place: USA: Lake Erie, Ohio... | reverse complement strand
GATTCCCCATTAACTTCAAAATAAAAGTTATTTCTAAATAATTGAGAAAGTTGAATTATTACGTAATCAAAATCTTCATAAGTATATCTTTCGTGTGAATAATGATTATATAATTTCTTTTTTTCTGGGTCATTTAATATGTTTTCAAAAAAATCAAATGTCTCATCTTCAGAACCACCATTTACGTTTTTAAAAACTTCAAAGGTATTAAAATGGTTTGCAACTAATCTCGGAAATCTAATCGTATCTTTGAATTTAAGTTGAGCATCGGTGATTTTATCTCGGTGATATTCATATGGAGGAGGATTATATAAATTAGGTAATTCAGAATAAAAATATAAACCTTGACCCCATGTGAAAGAGCATCCACCAAATAACAATCCTTTCATATTATTTAAATTCATTTTTATGTTCATTATACCAATCATAAGTTTTTAATAAACCAACAGTAATCGGTGTTTTTGATTCCCAACCTAATTTTTCTTTTATTTTATTGGAGTCAATTTTACGTGTCGGAATCATTGATGGTTTACCTTGAATAAATTCTATTGGGGCATCATAATCGGCAATTGCTTTCATCATATCTAAAACTTCTAATACTGAATATACTCTGTTTGAACCAACGTTGTATACTTGAAACATTTCAGTTTCATTTTCCATAACAACTTGAAGAGCCTCAACAAAATCTTCAATGTATAATAAATCTCTTAATTCTGTTCCATCACCCCAAATTGGAATGGGATTCATTTTATCAGCAACTTTACGAATTGTAGCTGGTGTAACGTGACATTTATTGAAATCATATTTATCGTGAGGGCCAAACAAATTTGCGGGTCTAATAACCGTACATTTCATTGTTCGTGGTAAGTATTTTGCATACAATTCACATTGAACCTCAGCGTATCGTTTCATCCACCCAACAGGGAAATAAACAGGGTATGGTTCGTTGAATAAGAAATCTGTCTCAACTACTGGTTCATCACCTTTAGGTGGATAAACAGTATTAGATGATATAAATACATAATGTTTTACCTCATTTCTCCATGACGCATCAATTAAAAAGTTATTCATTGCAACATTCGGTGTGACATGTGCTAATGGGTCAACTACGGTATCAACCGCATTTGATGTTGAAGCTGCGGCATGGAATACCACATCAACACCATTAGTTGCATTTAAACAACCTTCGTATGTTTGTAAATCAAATATGGTATATTCGACTTCCATGTGTGTTGTTCTAACACCTCTTTTATGTAAATTAACTCTTAAATTGGTATATCCTTCTCTAAGTAATTTTTCGGTTAAATTTTGACCTACTAATCCTGAACCACCAGTGATAAGTATTTTAGATTCTTTTGTTATCATAATATATTTTTTTCTTTTTTAATTCTTTCAAATTCGTATTCTTCCTCAACTAATTTTTTATCGTGAATAAAATCGATATAGGTTAATCTTCTGAAATTATTTTTTACTTTCTCTACAGAATGGTCTGGGTTATTTAAAGTAAAATCTAAAATTACATAATTACCTAAAACCGGTTTTATGTAATTGACTTGATTGTTTTCAACAACTTTCAATTCACCACCACCATCATTATAACCATTTTCATCGGATAAATAAATCAATACAACACAATATCTTTTTCTATTTTCACCATCATTATGGGGTGTAATGTGGTCACCATTTTCATATATTGTAAAAGCATCTTGGTGATTAAAATTATTTTTTAATTTTGGATATATTTTTTCAACTAAACTTTCGACTATCTCATGAAAATACTCTCTTCCTCTTTGTAAGTGTGGTATGAAATTTTGAGTTTCCCACCATCTTTGTACCTCGGTACCATTTTTTTCTTTTATATATTGTTCCAATTTAATAATTTCATCGGGACTATAATGTAATTTCTTTTCCCAAGTATCTACTGGGTTTGCATTTTCTTCATTAATTAATTTATAATCAAATCTATAACCAAAATTACTATTATCTTTTGTTGATTCGTATATTTCTTTTAATATTTCTTTGAATTTATCAGTATCAGGTATAATCTCTTCAATTTTTCCAAAATAATAACCACCACTTGTTAAAAATTCTCTAACGTTAAACTTAACACCCTCAATAGGAAATTGTGTTAAATAAAAGTGATATGTATTTGATAATGCATCTTCGAATGATGTTGTCGGTAATAATCCATATTTTTCTTGTTTAGTGGTGTCCATTTGTCTTCTTAAATCACCATTTGGTTTGGACGTATCCCATCTTATTTCTAAATTTTTACCACTAATTTTAACAAGTGACTCAACCAATGATTTGATAGTTATTTCAATACCTGAACCGAAATTTATAATATCACGTATTTCTTCTTCCATAATTTTTTTTATTGCTAAAGCAACATCCTTACCGTAAACAAAATCTCTAATCGGACTACCATCACCCCAACATTCAATGTGCCCCTCCGATTCATATATTTTTTTAATTGTCGACGAAATTACGGTACCGTTACCACTATAATCATCATAATCACCAAATATGTTCGCAGGTCTAATAATTGACCATTTGTCATAACCATATTGTATTTTATATGATTCAAGTAACATTTCACCAATTCTTTTAGACCATGATGGAAACCAATCATGTTCCGATGGTAGAGTTTTCCAAACATCATCTTCATGAAATTTCTCGGCCGGAGAATATACACCAACCGAACTAACGTAAATTAAAAAAACATTATTTAATGCACATTGATTAATAATTTCCGTATTAATTTTAATCGATGGATATAAAAAATCAACTGGTTTTTCTTTTGCTTTTACTGGCGAACCCTTAATCCCAAAACAATTAATAACGTAATCAAAATTATATTTATTAAAAAGTTTTGTTACCACGTCATCTTTTGTTAAATCCAAATTCAAAAATAGAAATCTACTTTGATAATGTGTGTTGTATTTTATAATGGGTTCTTTTAAATCTACACCGACAATTTCATAATCAAACCCACTTTTTAATAATTCAGTCAATAAAAATGTACCAACTAAACCAGAACATCCTGTTATTAATATTTTTTTTCTTTTCATTTTATATTATTTTTTTATCAATGTTTTTAAAACTTAAATTTTCTATTTTTAAATCAATTAAAGATTTGAAAAAATTCACATCTCTTTTAGAGTTATATATATCAAAAACTTTTTTTCGATTATCTTCAAATCTTTGTCTATTATTTTTATAAAAATCCTTAAACAAATCTTTATTTTCGTAAATTCTTTTAATTTCCTTTATTACTTTAATCATTCTTGTACGATTGTCTATTTCATCATCATAACTGTGGTCAATCAAATCTTCAAAAAGGTCAAATTTAAATCTCTCCTTTAAGTACTTCACATGATTATAAGAAGCTAAAAATATTGGAAACTGATAAAAATAAAATGGTTTCATAGATTTTTCAGTTATGTGTATTTCTTTTGGTGAATAACAAGATTCTGTGGTTATGTTTACATATGTATCTTCATATGTTTTACGAGCATATACCCTATTCCAAAAAATCTGAGCTCCATCACTGGTATCATCAAACCATGTTTTGTTTTCTTCGTATTTACTTTTTTTTATATCTATATTGGTGAAAAATTCAATTTCGTTTTTGTAATCATCTTTTTCATTATCTATAAAAAATTCAGAATAATAATTCTCATCTTCATGTCTTCTTTCTTGTTTGTGATACCAACCCATTATTAACGACCAATCCATCTGATTCAAAATACCATCTTTTTTCAACATACATAAAAAAGCGTATCTATGTGGTTTTGGACTTCTATTATGACATAAGAAAAAATCACCATTTTTTTCAGGAACAAAATTAGGGTCACCTAGTTCAACCATATGAGTGGAAATAAACATTACGAGAAAATCTAAAGAAAAAACGTTATATAATATATTATGTTTCTTTTTATAATAATCAAGCTTCGAGTTATTATTCAACATGTAGATTCTTCTGTAATCTAATTTTTCATTTTTAATTAAATTATTTAAGTATATGATATAATTTTCATTTTCATATTCATGTTCATTCAACATTATAATGTGAAAATTATTACATCTATTAAAACACTCTCTCACTTTTGGTGGTAATGGTAATGTATTAACTTCCATTACGTGATGATGAAAATTATCACTATTAATAAAGTAAAAGTAATTTTCATTCGGATTTTCATAAACCTCATCTAAAACACAATTTCTTATATCATGAAATAAGTTGTAAAACCTAATTAATCCAATTATTATTTTATACCTATAATAATCTCTATGAGCCGGATATAAATTAGCATAATATGTTGTATAATCATCTGACCATTTGTCATAAACAATATTAAATGTTTTTTTATTAAAAACTCTTAAATTATTTATATATTCAGAATTTAAATCATTAGGGTTTAATACAATTACATTATTAAAATTTAAAAATAATTTATTGTAAACACTTTTTAGAGATTCAACCACATTGTGCTCATCAAGTAAAACTATGGTAAAATTACTATCACTTCTTATACGTCCTCTTAAATGTTCAGTAAATGGATACTGATTATCCATTAATGTGGTATCAGTAAAATAATCTATGTCTTTTATGTGTGTTAAAAAGTAGTAATAATTTTCGTTAACATTCTCAGCGTTATCATCAACATTAGCACGTCTAATATTTTTAATACCGATAGATGTGAGTAAATTTAATACGTAATCGTACCTTTCATTATCTGTTGGTTTGATACCATTAACATAATGAACATCATTTAAATTATCTAAATTATCACAAATAATATTTAAAAAATAACCCATTTTCCTGTTCCGTAGTGCGGCCACTCTTTTTTATAATTATACCAAATAACATCATCGGGAACTTCTCTTTTAATCCCATTCCATGTTTCTTCAGTTGGAGTATTTGTTGATACTCCATTGTCTTCTACAACAAAATGAATTGGTAAATTGTAACGTTGTGCATATTTGTGCATTTCATAAAAACCACCAGTTTCAAATGCCATATCACCTACAAAACACCAAACCTTATCTGTTTTCCCATCTTTTTTATTTACCAAGGCAACACCGGTTGCAATTGGTATGATTGCACCTACTATCGCAGATGAATAAAATTTATGTTCTTTGTTAACTATAGTTATTGAACGACCCTCTAAAATTTCTTTCTCTAACCATTCTGAGGGGACACCATGTAGTAATGCATGATAATGGGACCTCCAAGTTGAAAAAACCGAATCTGTTGGTTTTATGTATTTAAAAATTTCAATTAATTCTTCTTCATTACCACCACTTAGATGTATCGGTCCTCTTACTTTACCAGATTCCCAATAATCTGCCATTTTTCTTTCAAATTGTTTCAATCCTGCAACATCCCATAAAGGATTGTTAACCATGGGTAAATCATCTACTAAATTTTTTATCATCTGTCTCTTTTTTGTAATATTGGATTATTTGTCGGCCATTCCATTTGATATTCAGGGTCATTCCATTTAACAACACCCTGTTCATTTGCGTCAACATAACCATCTTTATAGAATAAGTTATAATGAAACATACAATCAGTTAATGCATAGTGACCATTTGCAAAACCTGGTGGGACCAATACTTGGTTTCTATCTTTTTCAGTAATCATAAATGACTCCCAATCTCCATATGTGTTAGATGTCGGTCTCATATCTAACACAATTAAATAGATGTCACCCACCGCCGCTTGAACTAATTTCCATGTTTTATTATCATAATGTAATCCCCTCAAAACACCCTTGTACGATTTTGAAAATCTACCATGAATACTGATTTCACTTTTATCATAATGAATGTGTCTCATTACAGGGTGTTCCTCACTATGAAATGTGGTGAAAATTTCACCTCTATATTCTCTATAAATTGAAGGTGTAAATGTTGGTACTTGATAACCGAATTTTTTCGATGGAGTTTCTATGAACTCATCCCATTTATTACTCATATTATGTTTGATTTGCATAGCCCAAAGGAAAACCGTTTCTAAATTCCGCTCCCATTTTTGGTACTATCATTTGATAAGCTTGTATTAATTGTTTAATCCCCATATCTAAATCGTACATTGGTTTCCATCCGGTACTTTCAATTTTTTCATTAGATACTATATAATTGCGTTTATCAGGATCTTCATAATAATCGTCGTAAACGACCGCAAAATTAGGTACATGTGTTTGTATTTTTTCAAGTAATTCTTGTTTAGATAAATTTGCATCACTTAAACCTACATTAAAAACTTCATTTTTATGGGTATCATAATTTTCTAACATGAATAGAAATGCATTTGCAACATCCTCAATATGAATAAAGTTTCTTTTGAATGTTTTTTCAAACACAACAATATACTTGTCTGTAATTGCTTTATAGGTGAAATCGTTTACTAATAAATCAGTTCTCATTCTCGGTGAAACCCCAAATACGGTTGCTAATCTAAAAATGATTGCATCTGTCGAAGTTCTTAAAAAATTCTCAGCATCACATTTAGTCTGTCCATATATCGATATTGGTGTTAAAGGTGATTCCTCAGTACAATACAAATCATCTTTACCAACACCATACCCACTATTAGTATTTGGATATAATATTTTTTTATTTTTTCTATTAGTAAATCTAACAATATTCACAATTTGTTGAAAGTTAATTTCTTTTGCTAATTGTGGATCTGAGGCACATGCTGGAAATCCTACAATCGCAGCTAAAGGAATTATCACATCATGTTCATCACATAATCTTTCTAATTCGTTTAGATTTCTAACATCACCATATATAAATTTGAAATTTGGGTTAGACGAATATTGTAAAAGTGACGTTTGATTGAATAATAATTTATCAAAAACAGTTACACAATAACCTTTTTTCAACATAGTACCGGTAATAACCGAACCCAAATAACCAGCACCTCCCGTAATTAAAACTTTCATAGAAAAAATATAAGAAAAAAATATCATTTTTCAAATAAAATCCGTATATTTTATAATACAACATGGAAAAAATTATTTGCAGTTTAGAGGAATGGGATAGTGTATTAAACTATTATAGGCCAAACGGAGCTTCTAAGACGTGGTATTTGAAAGAACTTAAGAAATTAAGTAGACCTTTAATGTGGGGTGATTGGAATGTTTTTACTGAAGACGGGGATCTATTTGAAGATAGTAGATTGTGGGACAATGTTACACCAAAACATATTAAAGATATTGAATATGTACCTTACGAACAAATTGACAATCAACCACATATATATGTAATCAATGTATATTCGTTTAGTTTTTTTAGAGATAATGAGAATATTGGTTTTAAATGTGTGTCAGAAAAGTACTTAGACCACGTTCGTAAAGGACAATCTAAAATAATGATGATATTCCTTTATGAAGGATATTCGGGTTCGAAAGGTAATTGGGATTTAGAAATTATAGAAAAATGGAGAGTGGAATCTAATTTACCCGAAGATTCGATATTCTATGTTACGGGAAATTACTTAATTCAAGATATCTTGAAACAAAAAGGATTAAAATTTCAAGGTAGACCAATACACTATTTTGAACCATGGAATAGATATGATGATAGTGATATTACAAAATTTAATCCTATAGATGACAAATATCTATTTTTATCGTACAATAGAAACCCAAGACCACAAAGAATACAATTGCTTTTAATAATGTTAAAAGAAAATATATTTCATAGAGGTTGGATTAGTTTGAATGAATTGATTTATCCACCAATGCCTGATGATGATATTAACGATTTTAATTATTTGAAGGACAATGCACCATTTGTGATAGATACTCGTTATGATTTATTCTACAATTTAGCAATCAATATAACAAAGGAAGATTACGAAAAAACATTTATTTCATTAGTGACAGAATCGTTAGCGGATGATAACACATTATTTTTTTCTGAAAAAATATGGAAACCAATTATGGTTGGACACCCTTTCTTATTATATGGTAATCAATATTCATTGAAACTTTTGAAAGAATGGGGTTTTAGAACTTTTGATAAGTGGTTTGATGAATCATATGATAACGAACCTGATAGAGTGATTAGGGCTCAAATGGTTGTGAAGGAATTGAAAAAATTTGAAAATAAAACAATTGAAGAATTAAAAATTATAAGAAACGAAATGGATGAGGTTTGTAGGTACAACCAAAACCACTATAAAGTATATTATAATAACAAATATAACGACGACGGTACATGTAACGATTTGGTTAAAATCTATCATGAAGTATGGTCAACAATAAAAAAATAGTATGAAAGTAGGATTTATAGGAGTAGGAAAATTAGGTAAGGATGCTGCTGAAGTAATGCATGAAGCGGGACACGATGTTTTAGGTTATGATACCAAAATAATAAATGGTTGTAAACATGAAATGACATGGATATTAGAGGATGTTTGTAAACACGGTGATATTATTTTCATTGCAGTACCAACACCACATCATCCAGATTATGACGGAAGTCAACCAACATCACATTTAGAACCAAAAGACTTTGATTATTCAATAGTTAAAACTGTGTTAGAAGAAATAAATCAATATACCACTAAAGAACAATTAGTTGTTTTAATCTCAACAGTTCTACCGGGTACAACAAGACGTGAATTTATACCATTGGTTAAAAATTATCGATTCATTTATAATCCGTATTTGATTGCGATGGGAACGGTGAAAGAAGATATGGTAAAACCCGAAATGGTGATTATTGGAACTGAAGATGGATATGTAACGGGTGATGCTAATATATTGATTGATTTTTATAAGACATTTGTTGATAGTAATACTAGATATGAAATTGGAACATGGGATGACGCTGAAGCAATAAAGATATTTTACAACACATTTATATCAACAAAATTATCTCTAGTCAATATGATTATGGATGTTGCAGAAAAAAACGGTAATATGAATACAGATGTTGTAACCGGTGCTCTACAAAGAAGTACCAATAGAATATTAGGACCAGCCTATATGAAGGCGGGTATGGGAGATGGAGGAGGATGTCACCCAAGGGATAATATTGCATTAAGATATATGGCTAAAGAATATGAATTAGGTTATGATTTATTTGACGCAATAATGAAATCTAGAGAGATACAAGCTAAAAATATTGCCAAAAAATTAATTCAATTACACGATGAAAATGATTTAGCAATTGTTATATTAGGTGAAAGTTATAAACCCGGTGTTCCGTATATTGATGGGTCGTATACTAAATTGATTGCTCACCACTTGGATTATCCTTGGATATATTATGATAAAATTGTTGAACCTGCAATTTACTTATTAGGACATAGGGGAGTTTATAACGATACGGTTTTTCCTGAAGGTAGTGTGGTTTTAGACCCATGGAGAGAAAGAAAAAAAACTGACACAATTTATTATGGTGGTAAAATTTAACTTAATAACTGACGAAATAACAACAAATGATTTTATTGGAATAATGAATCAATATTTACATTTTGTAGATAAGAAAAAAATACAAATTAATAAATGTGAAATTGAAGATATAAAACCAGAACAAAATTATTTTTATTTAATAAAACAAGAAAAAGTCAGATACAAATACTCCATAATAGAATCAAAATATATTGATTTAGTAAACAAAACAAATAATTTTTTTATTGGTTTTTTTACTGAGCACGAATCAATTGACGAAGCTGATTTTAGAGATATATTGAAATTTACAAGAGATAATAATATTGACGAAAATAAAATATTAATTTTAAATAACAGCTCAGTTTTAGATGAGTATAAAGAAAAATACAAATCAAATTTAAACGTATACAAATTGAATTTTTTGTCGTTTATTAAGATGTATGATATGTTCAAAGGAGGTGAATTTGAATATAATAAAGAAAAGAAAGGAAAATTTTTCATGTCATTTAATAAAACAGTTAAGAGACATAGGGTCGGTCTTTTATCATATTTGAAACATGAAAATTTATTAAATGATGTAAATTGGTCTTATGTACCTTCGAATAATCCAATGGGAATCGAAAACGATAATTTTTTTAAACCGATTATGGGTGATGAGGAGATTAATGACTTAAAAAATGAAATCAATTATTTTAGAAATTTAAAATATAAGTACAGTGATTATGAACAGGATGAAATAGAAGAATATAGTTATGAAAAATCTATAAAATTAACGATGGTCGAGAACCCAAAAAATTATACTAATTCTTATGTTAATTTAACAACAGAATCGAATTTTGATGAAAGAGAAAATGTAATCCACATTACAGAAAAAACCTTCAAACCTTTTTATTATTATCAAATCCCATTAATTATGGGAGGATATAGACAATTAGAAAAAACTAAAAAAATATATGATGTTGATTTATTTGATGATGTTTTAGATTTAAGTTATGACAAAGAAAAAAATCACATAATAAGATTTAAAAAATATATAAATGAAGTGAAACGAGTTTATTTAAAAAAAAATGAAATAATTGAATTTTACCAAAACAATCAAGAACGATTTGAGTCAAATAAAAAAAAGATGATTTCATCTTTTAACTTTTATGAAAATGATTTAAATTATTTTTACAACTTTATATGGAAAAAACCTTTAATATAGTATATGACAGATGGGATGAATTTGGACAGACACCATACCCAAATTTAAAATTATCATTTCCCACATTACAAATGAATGACCCCGATAATTTAATATTACATTATCAGGATGATACTTCATTTACAAATAAATTTAAAAAGAAGAAATGTAAGTTTCATGAAGTAATAGAAAACCCAAATCAAAACTTTTATTATATAATAAGTCATGGAGGAGTTAATGCACATGAAATGTTCGTAGACGAAAGAGATTTTAACAATATAAAGAAATTAAATCCTTTCGATGAACATATTGTAGATTTCCTAAAAAAGTATGATAATTTTTATGTGATGTTTCTTACTGAACATGAACCAGATAATGAAAAAAGTTTTAGACTTATCAATCAATATATGATTGATAATAACGTAGACACAAAAAAATTATTTATAGTAAACAACAACTCTAAATTAGATGAATACAAACAAAAATATAACAGTAATATAAACGTCTATAAACTCAATTTTATACCACATTCATCAACGAAAGTGTTAGTCAAAATGGGAGGATGTGAATTTGTGGAGAATAAAAAAGGTAGGTTTTTCATGTGTTTTAACAAATCACCGAAAGTACACAGATATGCTCTTTTATGTTTACTAAAAAAATATAATTTAATAGAAGACATTAATTGGTCTTTAGTACCCAGTTGGAACTGTCAAGCAAGG
>Ga0315903_10010101_pt1 | contig 11318 bp, 15 predicted proteins | sample LakEriMetagenome_7_FD_203524 | JGI IMG/M metagenome (GOLD analysis project Ga0315903, IMG submission 203524) | Freshwater fungal communities from buoy surface, Lake Erie, Ohio, United States - Buoy 2 MA119 | ecosystem: Environmental > Aquatic > Freshwater > Lake | place: USA: Lake Erie, Ohio... | reverse complement strand
TAACGCCGGAGCCCCGTCCAGCCTCGCCATCGGCGAACTCGCCTACAACAAGGTTGACGACAAACTCTACATCGGACTCGACTCCGGTATCGTCGCCCTCGCCGGTGAAGGCCACTTCGCCACGAACTCCGACCTCGCCTCGGAAGTCAGCACGCTGAACTCCAGCATCAGCTCCGAAACCTCCCGTGCGACCGCAGCGGAAGCCGCCCTCGGCACCCGCATTGACAATGTTCTCAGCAATGTCACTCCCGGCTCGCTCGATTCGTTGACGGAAGTGGTCGCCGCCTTCGAGGCCGCCGACAGCAACCTCAACGGTGCGATCACCTCCCTCGCCAACAGCGCCACCTCGGCACTGAATGCTGAGATTTCCCGTGCCACCGCAGCCGAAGGCGTCATCGCCGCCGGTCTCGCTCAAGAGCTTCTTGACCGTGCCGCCGCCGACACCACCCTCCAGGGCAACATCAACACCGTTGCAGGCAATCTCTCGACCGAGACATCGGCCCGCCAAGCGGCTGACACCACGCTCCAGTCGAATATCGACAGCGAGGCCAGCACCCGTGCTTCGGCCATCAGCGCCCTCGATAGCCGAGTGGTCGCGCTCGAAGGTGCCTCCGCCGACGCCCGCCTCGACGAGGTGGAGTCCGACATTGCTGCCATCGAATCCGCCGCGACAGCCTTGACTGGCCGAGTCTCCAGCTTGGAGACCACCGCAGCCGGACTCGGCACCATGTCCACGCAGAATGCCAACAATGTCGCCATCACTGGCGGCACCATCGAAGGCATCGAGCTCGACGGCGGCAGCTTCTAATAGCTCCCTCCCCCCACAGCGGCGGTGCGGTTCCAGCCCGCGCCGCCGCCACGGGGACACTGCTTAAAACTTAATTCTTAAAACTTAAAACTCCGCAAATGACGGTCCTCAAGCTCCTCCGCAGCACGGTTCCCGGCCGAGTCCCCACCGCCGCCCAAGTGGCCCAAGGCTCCCTCGCCATCAACCTCGCCGACCGCCGCCTTTTCAGTAAAGACCACAACAACGAAGTCTTCAGCATCGCCCGCCCCCGCGACCCCAGCGACTACCTGCAACTCTCCGCCACCGATGGCACGACCCTCTACATGGGCCGCCTCGCCTGGGCCGACTACCCCGCCACCGGCCCAGCCGAGGACGCCCCATCCTGGACCATCTACAAAATCACCACCAATGCCGCAGGCGATGTCGTCTCGGAGCAATCCGCAGTCGGCGCGTGGTCGAACAAAGAGTCCCTGACCTATGCTTAGTCCCCTCTACGGCCAACTCTCCCCCCTCCGCGTGCCGACCAAGGCCGTGCGCAAGGTTTCCGACGATGCCGACGCCAATACCTACCTGCTCGCCGTGGAGTCTGCCGACGGCCAAGAGCTAGAGTCGGGCGTCATCACGGCAGTCGAGACTTTCATCACCGGCTGCAAATCCGACGGAATCTGGAGCTCCATCAAAGCGTCCTGCATTCTCGCAGGAGCGCGCACTCTCTCTGGGGCGCTCGTCCCTCTCGTCGGCACGGCCCCCACTAACAACAATTTTGTTTCGGCAGACTATAACCGAAAAACGGGCCTCATAGGTAATGGTTCAACTAAAAACTTAAACCCTAACCGAAACAACAACGCAGATCCGCAAAATTCAAAGCACTTTTCGTTTTTTTCTAATACATTAGGAAGCACCGCCAACGGAACATATTATGTTGGTTATTTAAGTTTTATACAACGGCAATCTGGCGCAGTAACAACGCGCCTTAATGATAACACAAATTCTGTTACAGCTACATCTTCAACAGGTTTTATGGGGATCTCTCGCTCCGAAAGCAGTAGTTATGTTTTGCGTAATAACGCAACAAATTTTGTTAAAACTGTAGCGTCAACGAATAATACTTCCGATTTAAACGGTAAAATCTTTTCCAGTAGAATAAACACGCTTTATGTAAATGCGAGGCTCTCCTATTACTCCATCGGCGAATCCATCGACCTCGCCAAGCTCGACACCCGCGTCAGCACCCTCATGACCGACCTCGCCGCCGCCCTCCCATGACACTCGCCGACCTCATCACACAGCCTATCAACTACGAGACCGCCCGCGATCTCGCCATCGTCCTGACGCCCGAGCAAGCCGCCACGCTCGGCGCGATCCAAGCGCAATACGGCAACCCGCTCCATGTCGCCGCGCCCGTGCCTCTCACCGATGGCCGACTCATGCTGTGCGCGGATTTGCTCACTGAGACCGGCCCCGGCGGCCTCTACGCGCAAGGATTCGCGCATCTCCCCGCCGAGCTTTTCGCTCAAGTCGCCGTGATCCCCATGGCCGAAGCCATCGCCCTCATCCCACAACCCGAAGAAATCTAAAACCATGCTCGAACAAACATCCACCAGCGTAAAATTCGTGGCCTTCTACACGGCCAGCAAAACAGGCAAAACCGGCTTGACCGTAACCGTCGATCTCTACGACCCAAGCGGCACGCAAATCGTCACCGGCGGCAGCGCCACCGCCATCGGCGGCGGTCTCTACAGCTACACGCTCTCATCGGACAATTCCTCGGAGGGCGAATACGCCGCCATCTTCAAAACAACTGATGCGACGGTTGACGCCCAGCACATCCCGAGCCTCTGGGTTCTCGGCCGAGCGGGAGTCGAAAATCTCGACGCCACGACTAGCTCGCGCCTTGCTTCCTCTGGCTACACAGCCCCAGCGAACTCGGACATCTCGGAAATCAAGGCCAAAACCGACAACTTGCCAGCAAGCCCTGCAGCCGTCAGCGACATACCAACCGCCGACATCGCCGCCATCAAGTCCTCCACAGACAATCTCCCCAGCGACCCCGCAGACCAAAGCCTCGTCGAGTCCGCCATCTCCGCCCTCTCGATCCCGTCCGTGGTCCAGATCCGCACCGAGATGGACAGTAACAGCACCAAGCTGGCAAACCTCGACGCCTCCGTTTCGAGCAGGCTCGCATCGGCAGACTACAATGCACCGACCAGCGCGCCAACCGCAGCCAGCGTGGCAAATGCCGTGTGGAGCGCCGCCACGCGCACCACAACCGGCGGCACCGTGGACACGCTCACCAACGCCCCGGCAAGCGTCACGCCAACTGACATCTGGAGCCACGCCACCCGCACGCTCACCAGCGCCAGCGGCCCGACAGCCATCGAGATTCGCCAAGAACTCGATAGCAACAGCACCCAGCTATCAGGGATCAAATCGAAGACCGACCTGCTCCAAACCGACCGACTTGCGCAATGCTCGACCGTGGCCACCACCGGAGCGCAGCTCGCCGCCGCACTCAGCTAATGGACACGCACCAAGCCACAGCTAGCCTCACCGGCCTCCTCGCTACGGCGACTGGGCTGACGGTGAGCATGCTCCCCGAGATCGAGGCGTGGCTCCGAATTGTTTCGCTGCTCATCGGCTGCGCGGTCGGCCTCGCCTCGCTCTACGCCATCCTTAAACGAAAGCACCCCCATGAATAAATTCCTCTCGCACCTCAAACAGCCCTCCACTTTTCGCGGCCTCGCCGTGCTCGGCGGCCTCGCCGGATTGAGCCTCTCTCCACAGCATTGGGAAGCCATCGGCAGCGCCGTGGCGGCGGCAATCGCCCTGGTAGAGATTTTCCGCAACGAGAAGAAATGAGTGCACCGGCCAAGGTCTCCGCGATGGCCCTGCTGATCGGATACATCTTTGTGACCATCAGTTTTCTGACCGGCTGCAGCACGCTCGGCGTCAGTCTCGAAACCGACTACGGCAGGTTTTCTTACACCCTCCCCGAGCTGCCAGCCCTCAAGGATAAATAACCACAGAGGACACAGAGAGCACAGAGGGAGAACTTAAAACTTAAAACTTAAAACCTAAAACTCCTGATGCTCCCCCCGAGCCGCCCCCAACAAGCCAAATCCAAAACGCAAGCCATGCTGACAAAAGCTCGCGTGGCCGATGAGGTCGCGCTGGTGGGCATTCGCGGGTATTACAGAGACTCCATGGGCGAGGTCGGCAAGAACGACCGGGGCATCTACGACGACGCCATTTTTCTCATCAGCCCAAACGCCTACGCCACTTTCAATGCCAATACCGATCCGAGCATAAAGCGCAAGGGCATCGCTGTGCTGAAGCCCGGCGTGCATCGCTACCGCAAAGGCAAGCACGGCCTGTCCAAGCCCGGCGGCGGCTACCCCGCCCTCCGCCCCGCCACGCCTGGCGAACAACTCCCTGTCCACCGCGACGAGACAGGCGACTCGATGGGTATCGCCATCAACATCCACAAAGGCGGCACCCGCACCACCAGCAGCGAAGGCTGCCAAACGATCCACCCGAGCCAATGGCCCGCCTTCATCGCCCTCGTTTACGCCGAGATGGACCGCGCCGGTCAGAAGACCATCCCCTACCTGCTCGTCGAGGAGGGCAACGCATGAGCCGCCTGCGCAAACCCAAAGCCTCCCCGCCCAAAGACCGCGAGGCCGTGATGCTCCAAGTCCGCGACCTGCTCGCCGAGCATTTCGATGTCGGCATTGCCGTGGTCTCTTGGGAGGACGGCGGCGAGACCTACTACATGGATTTTAAGTATGGCAACGATTACGCCGCCCGCGCCCTGTGCCGCGAAGCCGACGAAATCCTCTGGCCTTACGAAACCGAAGACGACGAGGAGGACGACGCATGAAAACATCCTGGAGTTCCATCGCCCGCGAACAAGCGGACAAAGCTCACAAGACCGAGGTGGACGCGCTCAAAGCCAAGCTCGCGCAATACCAAGCCAGCGTCGAAAATTTAGAGAAGCAACTCGGCATCGCGCTCTCGCTCGGCAAAACACGCATCCGCCCGCAGCCCCTCACCGTCTCGATGGCCGACAAAGCCGAAGCCGTCGCCATCGCGCTCGCCAGCGACTGGCATGTCGAAGAAACCGTCGAAGCCGCCAGCGTCAACGGCCTCAACGAATACCGGCTCCCCATCGCCAAGACCCGCATCGAAAAATTCTTCACCACCATCGCCCGCCTCACCGAAATCGAGCGCCACGGAGCCAAGATCGACGACCTCATCCTCTGGCTCGGCGGCGACCTCATGACCGGGATGATCCACGAAGAACTCGCCGAGAGTAATTCCAAAACCCCCACGCAAGTCATCCTCTGGCTGCAAGACCGGCTCGCCGACGGCCTCGCCACGCTCAAGCCCCACTTCAAACGCATCCTCATTCCCACCAGCTACGGCAACCACGGCCGCACCACCATCAAGCCCCGCCACGCCACCGGAGCCGCCCACAGCTACGAATGGCTCCTCTACCGCATCCTCGAAGGCCGCTTCGCCGACGACCAACAAATCGAATTCCAGATCGCCGACAGCTACTTCAATTTCATGGAAGTGTATGGACGCCGCCTCCGCTTCCACCATGGCGACGGCCTCAAATTTCAAGGCGGCATCGGGGGCCTTACCATCCCGACAGAAAAGGCAATAGCTTCATGGAATAAATCGCCGAACCGAGCCGACCTTGATCTCTTCGGGCACTGGCACCAATACCAGCAGAACCGGCACTGGCTCTGCAACGGCAGCCTCATCGGCTACAACGCCTACGCCCTCTCGATCAAAGCCAGCTTCGAGCCCCCCACGCAGACCTACTTCCTCCTCGATAAGAAGCGCGGCAGGACCATGACCTCCCCCATCTACCTATGAGCTGGAAATCCCTCGCCAAGCGCACCAACAGCCTCCCCGAAGGCTGGAGCACCCCCGACGAAATCGCCGCCGACCTCGACTGCGAAATCAGCGAAGTCCCCAAAATCCTCGCCGCCGCCATCCGCGACGGCCAAGTCGAGAAGCAAAACTTCCCCCACTGGCAACCCGGCAGCCGCCAACTCCTCTACCAGACCGGCTACCGCCAACGCACGGCTGGAACCAAATCCTCCCCCGCCGCCGCCAGCGTGCCCGGCATCCCCGACGACCTCCTGCCAAAAGTCCGCGAGAAAATCCTCGCCCACCCGCACAAAACCGCCAGCGGCATCCGCGACCTTTTCAGCAGCAACAACCGCCGCCGCCTCAGCACCCCGGCCATACGCGCCCTGCTTGACAAGCCTCCGCAGAATAAAAGGTAGATGCCCGACGACCAAACCATAGTCGAAGGCGATGCCGGATTCCTCGGCATGGCCTCCCGCTTGAACCCGCTGCAACTCCAGCCGGGCATGGTCCAGTATTGCGAAAACATGCGCCTCGACCGAGGCGTGGCGCAGACCCGCAAAGGCGCGAAGCGGCTTGGCGAATCTATCGGCTACATCGGTGAGGCGCTCACCGTTCCCTTCCAGCTCGGCACGGACAAAACAATCTCCTCACTGACTCGCGGAGGCAGCGGCAACCTCACGGCCACGGCCACTCTCGCCGCGCATGGCTACGCTACTGGAGACCGCATCAACATTCGCGGAGCCTCGCCCTCTCAATTCAACGGCGACTTCTACATCACAGTCACCGGCCCAAATACATTCACCTACACGATGGCTGCCGACCCTGGCGCAAACGCCACCGGCACGCTTGTGGCCAACAAGGGGCCTATCGTTCAAACGACCTACACCGGTGGCATCATCGGCGCGGGCATTTACTCTTCGCCGCGCCTAGATAATTCCAATGAATACATCGTCCTTGCCGGGCCAAACTCTGTTTACCTCTGGCGCAACGGCGCGAGTCTCCAAACGATCCAGATTCCCAATACCGACACGCTGGTCGCTGGCGATGACATCGAGATCATCCAAGCCTTTGACAAGCTCTACCTGCTGCGCACCCGCGAGGAGTCGCTGATCCGCCTCCAGTCGCTCACGCAGACCAGCGGCACGGCCACAGCCACCACGCTGGGCACGCACCCCTACCAGACCGGCGAGGTCGTGCGCATCAGCGGGGCAGGGGAGGCTGGATACTTGGCCGACTTTGAGGTGACGCGGCTTTCCTCCACGCAGTTTTCGTTTTCTGTTCCCTCCGCCACGGCGGCTTCTGCCAGCGGCACGATTATTTCCCAGCGTGTGCAGCCTGCCTTGGTGTGGGACGGCATCCTGGCAAATGGGTTCTCCCGCGTGGCGCAGGGCTCGCATCCGCTGGGCGTGACCTACTCGCGCCTTCCCAGCACCAGCACGGCGACTTACTACAACAACCAACTCGTCATCGCCCGCAACCGCGATGAAGTGCTGATTTCCGATGTCTTCGACGCCGAGACCTACGATCCAGTGAGCAAGGCGTTCCGGGCGAACTCAGGCTCGAACGACTACATCGTGGCGCTGCACCCTTACGCCGAGGGGCAAATGCTGGTCTTCTGCCGCAAATCCATCTGGCTCGCCACGGCGGCCATCGGCGCGGATGGCGTTTCGATTGACCCCGCCGCTTCCAGCCTGCAACTCCTCACCGACGAGATCGGTTGCTCGGCCAAGCGCAGCATCGCCACCGCAGGTGTGTATGTGTTTTTCCTCAGCGACAACGGAGTTTACCGGCTGGACAATCAATTCGACCTCAAGCTACGCGGATCCACGCAGACTCTCTCGGACCCCATTGCCGACCTCATCGCCGAGATCAACGCCCCGGCAGCGCACCTAAGCAATGGCATTTATTTTGCGAACCGCTACTACCTCGCCGTGCCGCTCGGCAACAGCACCGAGCCGAACGCCCTCTTCGCCTTCAACATGCTGAACCAGCAGTGGGAGACCAAAGACATCTACGGCTTCCCGCTGAACCGCTTGCTCGTCTCGGACTACGGCACACAGCGCCGCCTCTTCGCGGCCACCACCACCGGCAAGCTCTTCCTCCTCGATGAGCAAGAGACCGGAGCCGACGATACCCAAAGCGGCCTCGGCAGCACCCCTGTCCTGGGTAGTCTCCTGACCCGCCGCTACGGCTGGGGAAGCCTCAACGCCAAACGCCTGACCCGCACCAAGGCCAGCGTCGTCCTGCCCGCTGGCAGCGCCTGCACGCTCGATGCGGTGACGACGGATTTCGACGCTGATTTCCAGATCGCCTCCTTGGTGAACACCACCGCCGACCAAGAGGACTACACACTGAAGGCTCCGCTGCGCTGCAAGGCAACCGCCCTTGACCTCCGCTTCCGCACCACCTCCGGCCGCCCAATCCTCCGCACCCTCAGTGCCGAGGCGACAATCAATGGCCCAGTGAGCACCGAAACCCGAACCTTAAATTAACCACAGAGGACACAGAGAACACAGAGGACGCCTCTTAAAACTTAATCCTTAAAACTTAAAACTCCAAAATGGCAACCGTCACCCCAGGCTACACATTTACGAACGATGAAGTCGTTACCCCAGCAAAGCTCAACTCGGCGGCTACGCCAGTAGTCTCAAACATAGTTACGGCTGATCTTGTTGATGCCAATGTAACTACGGCAAAAATTGCAAACGGAGCGGTTACGCAGGAAAAACTTAACTCCAGCGTCACGCTTGTGCCGACTGGAGCCATTATGCCGTTTGCCATGAACACCGCGCCAAGTGGATGGCTCGCAGCCAATGGATCAACAGTGTCTCGCACAACTTACGCCGCTCTCTTTGCAGCCATCGGGACAACTTACGGCGCTGGCGATGGCAGCACCACATTTACCCTGCCAGACTTGCGCGGCTATTTCGTGCGAGGATCAGGAACGAATAGCGATGGCGTTGCTGCTGGCACTTTTGGAGCCAAGCAAGCCGATGGACTGATCAGCCATACGCATTCTGGCACCACAGGGAATGACTCGCCGGATCACACGCACCAACAAAGACTACTTAGCACATTTTACACCGGCGCAAATGTTTGGCCGAGAGGGACAGATTATCATCCTGGAACAGAATCAAATGCAGCAATGAATACAAATGGTGCCTCCACCCGCCACCAGCACCCATTTACCACCTCCAGCCAATCCCCTGCTGGAGACACCGAGACCCGCCCGCGCAACATCGCCATGTTGTATTGCATCAAAGCCTAATGCTCCCCTGGGAACGCGCCCGCAACTGGCATGACGACAACACCACCGAACCCTTCGAGTCCCTGCTCGCCTGGCACATGGCCCACGGCCTCGTTTTCAATACCCCGCAAGTTTTCCTCGTCGCCCACGAAGTCCACTACTCCCCAGACACTAACACCATGACCTACGACCTCCCCCCCAACGCCTGGTTCGTCGAACTCGCCGCCGCGACCAACCACGCGAATCCCGTCCGCGAATTTCTCCGCGTCGCCACGCACCCCCAAGAGTGGGCGATATGGCACCGCCGCAACTCCTTCCACCCCCACGCCTACCCATGGGCCAAACTCGCTCGCCGCGTTGGCCTTGTTGAAGGGAGGGTGTCCTAATGGGCGGCGGAGGAGGGGGCAGCAAGCCCAAGAAAGAGACGCCGCCACCACAGGCGCAGCCGATTGATTACAATGCGCTCATGGCGCAATCCAGCGCTGCTGCTCAGGCTCAATTCCGCGATCAGGTTGCCGCGCAAGCCGAGGCGTATCCCACCCAAGAAGCCCTCCAGCTTGGCACCGTCTCAAACATTGCATCCAATCTCAGCCAAGATGGCGGTTCAATCAAACGCTACAAGGTTGACGCAAAAGGCAAAATCATCGGCGAAGAAACCGTCGCCACCGCCGCTCCAAACCTCTACACCAAACGGGCCACCGACCAACTCATCGCCGCCGGGCAGCAAGCAGACGACCTCCAATCTGTCGCCGACTACACAGACCAGCTCGGCTACCAAGCTGCAGGCGACCTGCAAGGCACCGACATTGAGCGTGAGCTACAGCGCCAAGCCGCCAACGAACTTCAACTCGGCCGCAGCCTCAACCCCGAGCAGGAGCGTCAAGCCGTCCAGCAAGCCCGCGCTGGCATGTCTGCTCGCGGACTCGGCGTCGGCACAGGGGCCCTCGCCGCCGAAATCCTCAACCGCGACGCCTACGCCAGCCAGCGCGAAGCCGACCGCCGCAACTTCGCCGGAAGCACCAACCAAATGCTTGTCAGCAACAGGCAAAACCGCCTCGGCCTCGTAGGCAACATCCTCGGCCAATCCGCCAATACCCGCCTCGCGCAGGCCAACCTGCGCACCGGCCTCGCTGGTGCCGAGATCACCATCGACCCCTACTCCCGTGCTCTTGCCCCCGGGGCAGGTATGGGTTCCACCACCCTCGGCCAATCCGGCCAAATGATCGGCAACACCTACAACTCCGCCAATCAGATGGCCGGAAATGTCGCCAGCTTCAACGCCAACATGCTCGATAGCCGCTACAACAGCTTCATGAACAACCGCGCATCCCTCCAAGGCGCGGCCATGCAAGCCGGAGCCACCGCAGGCGCTTCCCAAAACTCCATGATGGGCTCCGGCATGGCCGCAGGCGGCATGGTCCTCGGTATGACCGCTCTCGCTATTTAATGAACCAACACCTGCAAAACCTCGTCGATGAAACCCTGACCCGCGCCGAGTATTGGCTGCGGGAATTTCGCAACCCCGTCGTCCTCTGGAGCGGAGGCAAGGACAGCACCGCCATGCTCCACCTGCTCATCTTCAAGCTCGGCGTGCGGCTCCCCTGCGTGCAGTGGCGCGAGCCCCGCTTCCGCCACCGCTACGCCCACTCCGATCTCCTCGCCCGCGAGTGGGATTTGACCCTTTTCGACTATGCCCCCGGCCGCATCGCCATCCAGGATGGGTTCGACATCGAGACCGGCGCACCCCGTTTCGACTTTCTCAAATACTACCAATGGGGCCACCACAGCGCCCTCGTTCTCAGCCTCGGCACCGAACACCCCAAGGAAGGCGAGCCCTACCTGTGCGGCTTGACCGATGTCCTCCAGCGCCCCACCGGCTCATTCAACTGGCCGTGGGATGCCGCATTCCACGGGCAGAAGAGCGCCGATGTCGATCTCATCAAAGGCGGCGTGCCACTCGCCCAGGATGTGCGCCGCGTGGATGACAGCCCCACCCAGCTTTTCCTCATGCGGCATTGGACCGACGACGACATCTTCGACTACCTCGAAGCCGAAGGCGTGCCGATGGACCCCACCCGCTACGACCGCTCCACCGGCAAGTGGGGCCACAAGCAGGACAAATCCCACAACGCCGACTACTACCCCATCTGCTGGAACTGCGTGAACCGCCACCTCACCGCCCCCGTGTGGTGCCCCAAGCTCCGCAGCGAGGTCAACAGCATCGCCCACCTCGCCCCCTACGAAGACAACTCCATCCCAGAGCAAGGCTTCAAACCCACATGGAATCCCAATACGACTGTCAACGGTGTGGCGCATGTTGCTCGCACCGTTGGAGCTGGCCCGTGCTCCGGCGCGACCGCTCCGACGCCACCGGCATCCCTGCCGAATACCTCCGCACCG
>Ga0315903_10010099_pt1 | contig 11319 bp, 17 predicted proteins | sample LakEriMetagenome_7_FD_203524 | JGI IMG/M metagenome (GOLD analysis project Ga0315903, IMG submission 203524) | Freshwater fungal communities from buoy surface, Lake Erie, Ohio, United States - Buoy 2 MA119 | ecosystem: Environmental > Aquatic > Freshwater > Lake | place: USA: Lake Erie, Ohio... | reverse complement strand
GACCTTGATGCACATGAGACGTATGGAGGCCAAAGAATGGGTGCAGAGATACCGGACGAAAGCCCGTGCCGATGGTGCGGCATCAGCGCAAGCGTGGTGGGCCAAGGTGATTGCAGACATTGAGCGCATACGAGGGCTGGATGCTGCGATCAATTTACGCAATTTAATGAATGAGGAAAGAAGTAAATGAGCTATAGCGTGCAATTCTCCATTGACGCTATTCCCGTCCCCAAGGGCCGACCAAGGTACAGCGCCAGGGCAGGCTTTGTCCGGACGTACACGCCCAAAAAAACCGCCGACTATGAAACCATCGTCCGAGCAGCAGCACAACAGGCCATGACCCGCGAGCCGCTAGAAACGCCCACAGCGGTCTATTTGTACATCAGGCTACCTATCCCCAAGTCATACCCCAAAAAGCGCGTAGCGGCCTGTTTACAGGGCTTGGAGCGGCCTGTTAAAAAGCCCGACATAGACAATCTGGCGAAATCGGTTCTCGATGGGCTAAATGGCACGGTCTACAAAGATGACGGCCAGATCGTTAGCCTACATGTCACCAAGGTCTACGCGGCATCGCCTGGGGTAGACGTGCTAGTGCGCGAGGAATTGCCGTAGACGGACGAAAAAATGCCCGCATGGTGCGGGCTAAGGGGGCAACTACAGATCAAGGAGGATTGACAGTAGTGCGACTAGTATAACCGCTAATCCTGCCATGAGCATGCGGCCACCTCGATCAACTCAATAATTGTTTGATCTAAAACCGGCATGATGTCTACGTTGCCGATCTTTGCGGTGATAAGCCACGCCGCAGGAGCGCAGCCAGGGCCGCAGGTTGGTGACTCTGGGTCAGGATTGGCATCTTCGCCGGGGTCATACTCTAATTCACAATCCAAGTAAATGTCTGAGCCGGCGTGATAAAGGTAATGAATTGTTCGCACGATTAAACCCTCCAAATAAACAGATCAGCAAACAAAACAACGATGGCCAACAGATAGACCAGCCCTAAAACGATACGGTGAGACATGATTTACTCCCGGCTGAGATTGTGATCGGCGACAAACACATAATCGCCGTTGGGCAACTGACCGCCAAGATATTGATCGGTCCAGCCATATTTGTCGGACAAGGCCAACGCGGCTGCGCGGTGGCCTGCCTGACCCGACAGCCAATACGGATAGGGGATGGTGACAGACCCAGCTTGCGCCCATGCCTTGATCCGTGCGCCCAAAGTGTTAGTTGGGGCGAGATAACGTGTTTGGATTGCTTGCATGATGTACTCCAAAAAAACCCCGGCACCGTGCTAGGGAATGCGCCTATTGTATAGCAGACTAAACGATGTACACTAGGACAAACCCTAATGCGACACTAGTGAAAACCCTTAGAATTGCCCTATGACGAATCTTGCTCGTAAGTGGAGAGGCCACAAATACAATTTGGGTCATGAGTGCTGGCCTAGGATTTTTACTCGCATGTCAGAGGGTGAAGCCCTCACATCGGCCATCAAGCCGGAGGCCATAACGTATTCTGTCGCGCTCCGCACTATCAGAGTCATCCCAGAGCTGCGGGAGATGTACGAACAGGCCTTAGAGGACAGGGCCGACAAATTAGCAGAGGAAATTTTAGCCCTAGCCGACGAGGACATGCCGGAAGGTTTGCGCGGCGCTGAAGCGGCAGCGTGGGTCAACAAAAAACGATTGCAAGTCGATGCCCGCAAATGGATAGCGGCCAAACTCAAGCCCAAACGCTACGGCGACCGGCTGGAAATGGAGGTTACGGACAATCGCATTAGCATTACGGATGCCCTGAATGAAGCAAAGGCTAGGGTTTTGACCCCAATGGTGGTTGACGTGGCCAGCCGTGAGGTTAGCAAGAATGAGTAATAGCCCATCCAAATGCGCCTATTAAGCGCATCAAGGACGGGTTAAAACGGCCCCAGACGCTTTGTAACGCCTAGGGGCATGGGTAGGGTTAGCGGTAAAAGTAGGTCACGTTGTCGATGGTGATGGCGCTGTAGTCCATTCGCAGCTCGCGGGCTGCTTGTTCCCAGTCTATGCAGTTGTTGGGCCATGTCGCGTCCCTGTTGACTGCGCCGATGTCCTCGGACAGTTCTTGGGCGTAGTCTTGAAAGTAAGACTCACGGATGAGGGTCAGCGGATACCAGTCACCCTCCCACTGCTCATCCCCTCCGTATCCAGCCAGCTCGGCCATGATGGCGCACAAGGCCGCGTGCTCTTCGGCAAGCTCTGGGTGAGCGAATGCCTCGGCGCTGTATTTGGTCAACTGCTCGGCGAGCACTTCAATTTGTTCGATGATGTCGCGGATGTCGATGATGTCAGCGGTCAGGTCAACAGTAACGGCCATGATTTACTCCAAATAGACCCCGAAGGGCATTAGTGCAACAGCGCACCACATAGCACCCGGATGGATGCTACAGGGTAGGCTGTTAGGATGACTGTTGCAGCGCTTTTAGTTGGGCTTGCAGTTTCTCGATTGCTGCAATACAGCGCTGTTTTTGTTTGGGATCGGTGCTTTGCTTGAGCACCCAATTTTGCCAAAAGATGCTGTTTTCGATGGTTTTCTGACTGGTCATCTTTGGCCCCTTACAGTACAAAGTTAGAAAGCGAACTAGCGAACATCACGCCCCAAACCTTGCCGTTTGCCGTGATGCTGTAGACTGGTTCTTCACGTCGGCGTAGGCCATTCCAAGCATTGCGCATGTGCTTGATAGCCACATACTGCCCAGCCTCAAGGTCATCAGTGCCGTTTTCGGTAAACACCCGGCCATTGACCTTGGCCGTCTTAAAGAGCATGTACTTGCCCGGGTTGGCTGCAAAATCCTTGTGATCGAACATCTTCATTCTCCTAAAAAGACCGCTGCGGGATGCTGCGGCATGCCCTCTATTGTATAGGTAACTGCACTCCAGCCATTAGGACAAACCCTAATAAGCACCTAGGACAAACCCTAACATATTGCCAAGAATGGTAGGTAGTCTGAAGACGTGCGAGATTGTGCGTTTCATTGGGGAAACAGGGGGGAAACGGGTTGTCCGCCATCCCGCCCGCCGGATCACGCACGCACATGTAAGTGAGCACTAACTTACATCACCGCAGCACACGTAACCGCTAACCTATGGTCACCTGGGTATGTAAGTGAGCACTAACTTACATTGCGTCACCCGCAGATCGGCGTCAGTCAGCTCGAGCAGATGTGAGCGCTTACTAACTTGGCCGTGCCGCGCAATGATGACCGGCGTCGGATGAGGGGGGGTGAGGTCCAAGGGGTGGTGGGTCAATGGTGGCGTAAGCCCCGCGAACAATTTTTATTTAGACTGCGCGTAATTTTTTTGCGAACAATTTTTATTTTTTAGTAAGCCTATGCCAACAGTGCGCTGCTGGTTGCTTGTTTTGATTGTGGGAATAGACCAGGCACCCGAGAGGGGTGTGTACTCTTTGGAGAGTGAGCCTCTGGTTTGTCTAGGTTAGGGTTGTTGTACCCTCCACGCAACTGGTCCCGTTCAGAGTTTGGTCTTACTAAAGTACCGCATGGTTCACCATGTTTATCGTGGTTGGTCGGCTCAACCTTCCACAGGGCTGGGTGATGGCCCCCGTGTTTTGAGTATACTTGTTTTATGCAAACGCTAGTGTACAAACCGGAAGACGAACAAGAGTTGATGGCTACTCTGTGGATGCCTGCTATTGCAGATGATCCAGAGGCGTTTGTGATGTTTGCGTTTCCGTGGGGGAAAGAGGGTACGCCGCTAGAGCACTTTAGTGGGCCGCGTAAGTGGCAGCGTGAGGTGTTGCGTGATGTTGCTTCATACGTAAAACGGCAAAAAGGTCTTGTAGATTTTGAGACGTTAAGACATGCGGTGTCTTCTGGTCGCGGTATTGGCAAATCTGCTTTGGTGTCGTGGTTAACGGTTTGGATGCTGTCTACCCGCATTGGGTCTACAACGATTGTTTCTGCCAACTCCGAGTCTCAGCTACGTTCGGTTACATGGGCTGAGATTACCAAGTGGTTGGCCATGTCAATCAACAGCCATTGGTTTGAGATTTCTGCGACCAAGGTTGCGCCGGCTGCTTGGTTGACTACGTTGGTTGAGAAAAATCTAAAAAAGGGCACACGGTATTGGGCTATTGAAGGCAGGTTGTGGTCTGCTGAAAATCCTGATTCGTATGCTGGTGTTCACAACCATGACGGCGTAATGGTAATCTTTGACGAGGCGTCGGGTATTGATGACGCTATTTGGTCTGTTACCGGTGGCTTTTTTACTGAAAACACGCCTAAACGGATGTGGTTTGCGTTTTCTAACCCACGGCGCAATTCAGGGTATTTTTACGAAACTTTTCACTCAAAACGAGATTTTTGGACATCTCGGGTTGTAGATGCTAGAACCGTCGAAGGCACTGACAAACAGGTCTATGACCAAATTATCCAAGAGTACGGGCCTGATTCGTCCCAAGCCCATGTAGAGGTTTATGGGCAGTTTCCCAGTGAGGGTGATGACCAGTTCATTGGCAGTTTGCTGGTAGACGAGGCAATGAAACAACCTGCTTACCAAGACTTTAGCGCTCCGCTTGTTATGGGTGTAGACCCTGCCCGTTTTGGTGCTGACGCTACCGTAATTGCTATTCGCTGTGGACGTGATTTGGTTAAAGTTATCAGGCATCGAGGCGATGACACAATGACTGTGGTAGGTCATGTGATTGATGCCATTGAACAATTTAAACCTGCTCTGGTCAACATTGACGAAGGCGGACTAGGCGCTGGCATTGTTGACCGGCTGAAAGAGCAGCGTTACAAAATTAGAGGCGTCAATTTCGGCAACAAGGCCAAAAACCCCATCATGTACGGCAACAAACGGGCAGAAATGTGGGGCGAAATGAAGAATTGGCTTAAAACAGCCAGTATTCCTAAAGACCGCTTCTTGAAAACAGACCTGATTTCGCCTAAGATCAAGCCCGATTCCCGTGGAACCATATTTTTGGAGTCTAAAAAAGACATGAAAAGCCGTGGTTTGGCTTCTCCTGACGCTGCGGATGCATTGGCATTGACGTTTGCGTTTCCCGTGGCGCATCGGGAACAACGTCAGACTCAAAGTCATTCCCAAGGGCACGGGTTTAACTCAACAACTTCTTGGATGGGGGCGTAATGGCTAAAAAAGGCGTGTCTCTAAGCGTTGGACGGGGTGAAAAACTGCCCGTTAGCAAAGGTGCGGGCCTAACAGCCAAAGGCCGCGAGAAATACAACGCAGCTACTGGTTCGAACCTTAAGGCGCCAGCACCCAACCCTAAGACCAAGGCCGACGCTGGCCGCAAGGCGAGTTTCTGCGCTCGCATGGAAGGCGTTGTCAAGAACGCCAAGGGCGACGCCGAGCGGGCTAAGGCATCACTCAAACGATGGAAGTGCTAATCATGGCTACCAAACCCGGACTCTACGCTAATATTCACGCCAAACGCGAGCGCATCAAAGAAGGCTCGGGCGAGAAGATGAGGAAGCCTGGCTCGCCTGGCGCTCCTACCAACAAGGCGTTCAAACAGTCGGCCAAAACGGCCAAGAAGGGTAAGTAATGCCGCTTGTTAAGTCAAAATCCTCCGAAGCCTTCCGCAAAAACGTGAAAGCTGAAGTTAAAGCTGGCAAGCCGGTTAAGCAAGCCGTTGCCATTGCATATGCTGTCAAGCGCTCTGCGCCGAAAGGAAAGAAATGAACAAGACTCTTGCCCCCATCAAAAAACTTAACGCTTGTGAGCCAAAAATGTCCGGCGGCGGGATGCCCGACCGCAACAAGGAGACGTACTCCAAGATGCCGGGCATGGGCTGCCACGGCAGCATTCCGTCGGGCACTAACGTCAAGGCCGCGGTTGCTAAGGTTCTGAGCAAGATCAAGTAATCATGCCTCAAGACTACACAGGAATCGCCGCCGCTGGGGCGGTCAGCGAGGGTAGATCGGCCAAAGACAAGAGCAACTCTGAAGTGCTCTCAACGGCTCGATCTCGCCTTAACATGGCGATTTCTGCGCTGTCTGAATCGCGTGAGGACGAGCTTGACGATTTGCGGTTTTACGCCGGCTCGCCCGACAATCATTGGCAGTGGCCGGCTGACGTGTTGGCAACCCGTGGCGCTGTGCAAGGTCAGACAATTAATGCTAGGCCGTGTTTAACTGTCAACAAACTGCCCCAGCACGTCCATCAAGTTACCAACGAACAGCGGCAAAACAGGCCGCAGCCCAAGGTCATCCCCGCAGACGACGGCGCTGACGTTGAGGTGGCCGAAATTTTCAACGGCATGATTCGGCACATCGAGTACATCTCGGACGCCGACGTGGCTTACGACACGGCCTGCGAGAACCAAGTGTCCTACGGTGAAGGCTACGCTCGCATTTTGACCGAGTATTGCGACGACAACACGTTTGATCAAGACATCAAGATTGGGCGCATTCGCAACAGCTTTTCGGTCTACATGGACCCGTTGATTCAAGACCCGTGCGGTTCAGATGCCCGCTGGTGCTTTATTACTGAAGACATTCCCAAGGACGAGTACGAACGCCAGTACCCAGACGCTGCGCCTATCACCACGCTGCAAACGCTAGGCGTGGGCGACCAAGGATTTAGCCAGTGGATGAATGAAAACACGGTGCGTATTGCCGAGTATTTTTACGTCGAACACACCAAAGAAACGCTAAACCTGTACCCTGGCAACGCTACAGCGTTTCAAGGCACGCCCGAAGATAAGATGATGCGGGCGCAGTTTGGCAAGCCTTTGCGCTCGCGCCCATCTGACCGCAAAAAGATTAAGTGGTTAAAAATTAATGGCTACGAGGTGTTGGAGCGGTCTGATTGGGCCGGCTCGCACATCCCGGTGATTCGTTGCGTGGGCAACGAGTTTGAGGTTGAGGGCCGGTTGTACGTCAGCGGCCTTGTGCGTAACGCCAAAGACGCGCAGCGCATGTACAACTACTGGGTCAGCCAAGAAGCAGAAATGCTGGCCTTAGCACCCAAGGCACCCTTTATAGGCTACGGTGGCCAGTTTGAGGGCTACGAAACCCAGTGGAAAACTGCAAACACCCAAAACTGGCCTTATCTTGAGGTTAACCCAGACGTTACAGACGGACACGGTGCAGTTTTGCCGCTGCCTCAGCGCGCACAACCACCTATGGCTTCTAGCGGTTTACTGCAAGCCAAAGCAGGCGCTTCTGACGACATTAAATCGTCAACCGGCCAGTACAACGCTGCGCTAGGCATGACATCCAACGAGCGCAGCGGTAAAGCTATTTTGGCCCGGCAGAAAGAATCGGACACCGGCACTTACCATTACGTTGACAACTACGCCCGGTTTATTCGTTACATCGGCCGTCAGTTAATTGACTTAATCCCGAAAATCTACGACACGCAGCGCATTGCCCGGATCGTCGGCGAGGATGGCGAGTCCAAGATGATCAAGATCAACCCGATGCAGCCCGAGCCGGTCAAAAAAATCCGCAACGAGCAGGGCATTGTGGTCGAAAAGATCTACAACCCCGGCGTCGGCAAGTACGACGTGATGGTCATCACTGGGCCAGGCTTTGCCACCAAGCGTCAAGAATCGCTAGAGGCGATGGCTCAACTTCTGCAAGGCAACCCAGACCTCTGGCGCGTGGCTGGCGATTTGTTTATCAAAAACATGGACTGGCCGGGCGCTCAGGAAATGTCTCAGCGGTTTGCCAAGGTTATCGACCCGGCTATCATCGGCGACGATGAGGACAATCCGGCGCTGGCTGCGGCCAAGCAGCAGATGGAGGCCATGAACCAAGAGATGCAACAGATGGCCGGGATGCTCCAAAACGTGCAGAAGTCGATGGAAGCCCGTGACCTGTCGATCAAAGAGTTTGAGGCCGAGATCAAAGCGTACCAGGCCGAGACGCAGCGCATCAGCGCGGTGCAGGCCGGCATGACTGAGCAGCAGATTCAGGACATTGCTATGGGCGTTGTGGCGGCTGCGATGGAAAGCAACAACTTGAACTCGCAGATGCCGGAAATGATGCCACCTGAGATGATGGAGCAGCCTCCAATGATGCCACCTGAAGGAGCCATGCAATGAGCACCGCCGCAGACTTCATGGGCCTCTTGTTCTTGGCTCGCGACGTGGCCCACTCGGTGCATCTGAACACCCGCAGCTACTCCAAGCACCAAGCGCTCAACATTTTTTATGACCGCATCATTGGCGCGGCTGACGATTTTGCCGAGACGTACCAAGGCCGTCACGGGTTGATCGGCCCTATCACCTTGCACTCGGCCAAGAAGACGACCAACATCACCGAATTCCTTGAGGCATCGTTAGCCGAGGTCGAGGAGATGCGCTACAAGGTGGCAAAAAAAGAAGACTCAACATTGCAGCAGTTGATTGATAATATCGTCGAGATATATCTGCGAACGCTGTATAAGCTCAAATTCCTAGCCTAAGGAGATTATTTTGGAACTTTTCAACCCAATGAGCCAAGCGGATTTCCCCGCTTACTCCGCAACTGCCGGTGTTTCTGCGGGCAACACGACTGCATGGGGCGCTGGCCCGCAAGGTGTGATGGTGTGGTCTGACCAGCCCTGTTACGTTCAGGTGGGCGTGGAGGCGGTGGCTACCAGCGCCAGCACCCCGATTCCTGCCTTCACGCCCATTCCGTTTGTCGTGCCGCTGAACACAACCGGCGCCCCCTGGCGCGTCAGCGTGCTGCGGATCGGCAGCACCGACGGCATCGCGTATGCCAAACCTATCAACAAGCAATGAGCTTCGGTGTAGCCTTTCGCAACGCCGTCGGCCTTGGGCTGGTCGGCATCATTTCGCTTTTCGGCGGTCGCGGCAGCGAACAGGCGCAAAGCAACCTTCTTTGTGAAAATGGTGACAACCTCGTCCAAGAAGACGGCGGTTTGATCCTTTTGGAGTGACCTAAATGGCCGTCAATCTTTCCCCGGTGGGCGGCGCTGCGGCCCAGTTCTTCACTAACAGCGGCAATGTCCTGACGGGCGGCAAGCTGAACACATACTTGGCAGGCACCACCACGCCCGCAACTACTTACACGACCAGTGCCGGGAATGTGGCTCGCACCAACCCTATTGTGTTGGACGCCGCAGGCCGTGTACCTGGAGGCGGAGAAATTTGGTTAACCCAAGGCGTTGTTTACAAATTTACATTGACGGATAGTAGTGACGTTTTAATTGCAACTTATGACAATATAAGCGGCATTAGCGGGGTAACACTACCTATAGATTCTAGCAATATAACCTACGACCCGCCATTTACGGGGTCTGTAACAACCAATGTTGAAGCAAGATTAGCTCAAACAGTCAGCGTTAAAGACTTTGGCGCTGTCGGTGATGGCATAACAGACGACTACGATGCAATCAATGCGGCTTGGCTGTACTGCTATCCCATCGGTGCAAGTCTGTATTTCCCATCGGGCACTTACTTGGTCGTAACTCAAAACTTCCCATTCCGCAACATGCAGTTGCCGGTCACATCGTTGCTTGACTGCCACAATATGACCATCTTTGGTGATGGCCCCAGTAGCATTTTGAAAACATCGTCTGTGGACGGGGCCGATGTGCTTCAGTTGAACGGCTTGAAAAATTTCCACATCCGTAACCTGCAAGTTCAGTCTGTTATCAGTGGCAGTGCTGCTGGCAGCAATGGTGTGTCTGTAACCGGTGGTTTTGACAACATCACTATCGACAATCTGTGGGCCAAAGACCTTGCATACGTTGACCAAACGACTTACGTTGATGGCGGCAAAGCGGTTTCCATTCAGCCTCCAAGTGAGGCAAATCCAATCACGATGGGTTTGTTTAAAGCCACCAACATTTACGCAGACGGTTGCGTATATGGCTTTGGATTTGAGCCTGACAATGATTTGGCTTTGATTCAACCAGTAAGTATTGAAGTAGACATTGTTGTTTCAAACTCTCGGCAGGGTGTTGTGTTGTCTGCTGGAGCGGCAACAGCAGCATTATCAGCCAACAGCACCAGCGGTGTTCGCATCCGTGGTCAAAGCATCAACTGTATGCAAGATATTGTGGTGAGCCGCACATATGGTGTGGACATCGACATGCAGATCATCCAGACCAAGACTGCCGCTCAATTGCTTTTGAGCTATGAGGGCACGCAGTGGACGGCTATGGATAGTGTTGCCGATGTGATTGGTGTCATTTGCACCTACGCCAAAAACAGCCGAATTGTGGCTTACGGCAATAAAAAGAATTGCCAGCACAAAGTAAAAATTGGCGGTGCTTCGGAAGGCTCAAGTGGCTTGAATGGCGCAACAGATCAATGCGACTTTTACTTTGACATCACCGGCACTGCCGCTAGTGTTGACGTTCAGTTCAATGATGCTGGTGGCAACATCATGAACAACAGCCGGTTGTATGTGACCACATCTACCGCAACTACACTGCCGATTGAGTTTTACGACCCAACGCTGGACAACACAATCACCATTGGACCAGATGTGCGACTGCAATCTGTTGCGGTTACTGGCGAAATTGGATGGACTGAGGCCGATGGTCGTACAATTCGACACAACAAGTACTTGCTCGGTGGAAATTTAAGCACTCGACAAACTGTTGGATCAAGCGCAGACATTATTGTTGAACAATGGACCGACCATAACCAGTCCAGAAAATTTGCGATTCGCAATGACGGCAGTCTTTTGACGGCAGGTCGTGCAACCGCCACGTCTGTTGCAACGGTTAAGGCCGTCCTGCCTATTTACGACGAAGTGAACGTGTTGGTTGGGTATGTGCCTGTCTACACTTCTTACACCTGACCAAACTCAAAAAGGGCGTCATCATGGCCGACAGTAAAATTTCCGCACTACCAGCAGCAACGACACCCCTTGCGGGCACTGAGGTACTTCCGATTGTGCAATCGGGCACAAACAAAAAAGTTCCAGTGTCTGATCTGACAGCGGGTCGCAACGCTGGAATGGTAAACGCAGTAGTCAGCAACGGGATTGTTGTTCAAACAAGCGGCACTAACCGATGGATTATTGAAAAAGGGTCTGGTGATAGTTTGTTTATCTACCGGTATAACGATGCTGGTGGTTACGCAGGAAATCCTGTGCAAATTGATCGCTCTAATGGTAATGTTCGACTTGAGAATAACCTAGTAATCGGCACTAGTGGTAATGGTGTAATATTACCGGGGAATATCACTTGGACAAGTGGTTCTGGCAGTCCAGAAGGTGTTGTAACTGCACCTGTTGGATCATTGTATTCACGAACTGATGGTGGTGTACTTACGTCACTGTACGTTAAACAATCCGGAACCGGGAATACTGGCTGGGCGGGGAAATAATTG
>Ga0315903_10010098_pt1 | contig 11319 bp, 10 predicted proteins | sample LakEriMetagenome_7_FD_203524 | JGI IMG/M metagenome (GOLD analysis project Ga0315903, IMG submission 203524) | Freshwater fungal communities from buoy surface, Lake Erie, Ohio, United States - Buoy 2 MA119 | ecosystem: Environmental > Aquatic > Freshwater > Lake | place: USA: Lake Erie, Ohio... | reverse complement strand
TCAGTTGATGATTCTGTGCATGTATCCTGCATGAAGCGTGTGCTGTGCATCTTAGAAAACGGTTTTGAAGAAATTGAGACCGTGGCTCCAGTGGATTTGTTGCGCAGGGCAGGAGTGGAGGTGATGATCGCAGGAGTCCATTCACTGACGGCGACAGGAAGATCAGGGATTTCAATCCGGGCCGATGCGCTATTGGCTGAGATGGACTTGGGAGAGTTCGATGTGCTGTTTTTGCCAGGTGGCCCAGCAGTGATGAACTTACGAAACAATCCGCTGGTCATAGATTTAATTCGGGAATTCTCGGGAAAGGGAAAAATCATCGCGGCAATTTGTGCGGCACCAATGCTATTGAAAGATGCAGGGATTTTAGACGGAAAAGCATTCACCGCGCATTTCTCAACCCAAGCAGAACTACCATCGACCACGGGTGAGCGTGTGGTTGAGGATGGAAATCTCATCACCTCGCGCGGCGCGGGGACCGCGGTGGAGCTCGGGTTGGCGTTGATCCGGAAACTGCATGGAGAAGCCGCTGCGACAGAAGTATCCAAGGCAATTATGGCCTGACACTCTCTGTCCTTGCATCTTGGCGACTTGGCGGCTTGGCTAATCCGCGATGAGCTCCGATGCCCAACAGGATTTCGCCTACGCATTTTTGAGTATCCTTTTTGAGGGTGCTCCGTTCATCTTGTTGGGAACGATCATCAGTGGATTCATCGATATTTATCTACCTGCAGGAACGATGGATCGGTTTCTCCCAAAAAACCGCAATCTCGCGATATTAGCTGCGGGCTTGATGGGGGCGGTTTTTCCGGTGTGTGAATGTGCGGTGGTGCCAGTGATACGCAGGCTAGTGAGCAAAGGCTTACCAGTGAGTTACGCGATCACTTACATGTTGGCCGCACCCATCGTAAACCCGATCACCGCAATCAGCACATGGAAGGCGTTTCAGGGCCAAGGACCATGGATGATGACAGGTGGAAGAGTTCTGTTAGGTTACCTAGTTGCCGTGGGCGTGGGCTTAGTCATCGCCCGCTTTTCGATGCGTTCCATTCTACGAAAGAGCTTAGTTGATAAGATCGACAAAGAATCTTTAACCCCAAAAGCCGAGGAAACTTGTTCGGGTTGCTGTGGACATCATCATGACCACGACCACGACCATGATCATACACATGATCATCCGAAAGAAGACGGACGTCTCGTTGCTGCGATGCGATCCGCACAGAAAGATTTCGTCGATGTCGGCGTGTATTTCACAATAGGTGTCGCGATCACTGCACTGTTCAATACAGGAATTGCTCCAGGCGCAGTCTGGCTGGATGGCCTAGCAGGAAATACGTTCATCGCCCCAGCCGCATTGATGGCTCTGGCATTTATTCTCAGCCTTTGCAGTACCTCCGATGCGTTCATTGCTGCGACACTGGCGAAATTCACTTGGGGCGCAAAACTCGCATTTCTCACCTTCGGACCGATGTTTGACGTGAAACTGCTCTTCCTTTATCAATCGGTATTGCGGAAAAAATTCATCATCTACCTTGGGGTGGCGCTCTTCGTCGTGATCTGGTTGGTATCCATCGCAGCCCAAAAATGGCTCATCGCTTCATGAAACCCGAACTCCGCAGAATTCTATTTTCGCTAGCTGTCCTGCTTTGGGCAGCGGCTCTGCTGTATTTCTACGGATCGGGGCGAATTGCGAAATATCTAGTCGCTGATTTTCGACCCATCGCATTGTTTGGCGGCTTAGGCTTGGCAGTTTTAGGAACCTTCAATCTTCTAACAGCACGTCAGACCGCAAGCTGCGGACACGATCACGCCGAAGGTGAAGAACATGATCATGAAGGTGGTGACATGAATCCGCTCTTCTCCCTGATTCTGATGGTCGCACCCGTCGGGCTATCAATGCTGTGGACCATCGATGAATTTTCCCAAGCCACCCTCGCCCGCAAAGGATTGTATGATGGCGGCCCCAGCAGAGAAGAAAGCAAGTTTTTCGCCACCATGCTGCCACCGCTGACCCTGGAAGAAATTGAAAAGGGTCATCGTCGCACCTCCGATGGCTACCTAGAATTCAATCTGATGGAATTGTTTTTCGCGACCGGAGATCGAGAGCTGCAAGGTTTAATCAATGGTCTGGCAATCGAAACCGAAGGCCGAATCGTTGCTGAGAAAGTCAATAATCCGAACGGCACGAGAATGCGATTGTATCGGGTTTTCATGACCTGCTGTGCGGCCGACTCACGAGCGATTCCCATCATTTTGGAATTTGGTAAAGAGCCGCCTTTGCTCCCTGAAAACGGCTGGGTGACGGTGGCTGGTAAAATGAGCTTTCCTGAAGAAAACGGGACTTTGCAAGCCGTGCTACATGTGGATCGAGCCACAGTTGCAGAGGAGCCAATTGAGGATAAGTTCCTTCGTAACTGATAAATCCAACGGAGTCTTGCGGTAAAATAAGCACCTGACTCAACATCAAACCCACACCCATATCAGGTCAGTCACTTTTATCGAAGATGAAACCAACATTCCTTCTCTCCACCATCCTTTTATCAGCAGCAGGTGCAGCCTTCGCTGATATCCAAACTTTCGAAGGCGATGGCTTTGGCGCTTGGCAGACAGAAGGCAAGGCATTCGGTCTATCCCCCGTCCACGAGAAACTCGATGGAATGGAAAAGCCTTTCACAAATTTCGCCAACGACGCTTTCGCTTTATCTGCTCACGGCGGAAATGACGCAGTAGGAACCCTGACTTCACCAGAGATCAAGATCGACAGCGACTACTTGATGTTCCTCGTCGCTGGTGGCGATACTCCAGCAAAATTGGCAGTGCAATTGATCATCGACGGCAATGTCGTTATGGAGGCAACAGGCAAAAAAAGCCAAAATTTCAGCAACGTTGTATGGGACATTAAAAAATTCAAAGGTAAGAACGCAGTGATCCGCATCGTGGATGATGCGAAAGGCGAATGGGGCTACATCGCTGTGGATCATTTCATGCAGGAAAACTATGCGAACTCGAAATTTCCTCCCTCGACCAAAAAAGGTAAACCTTACGCAGAAGGCCTTGTTACCTCTCCTGTGCTTGCTGGTGCGATGATTCCAAAAGATAGCACGCTCGTCATCGATGCGACCTTTAAAAAAGAAGGCATCAAATCACCAACCGCGCTGACCTTTGACGACAAAGGAAATGTTTATGTCGCAGAGACTCATCGTTTCCGCCACGGCATCGAAGACGATCGCAATCATCTCTATTGGTATCTGGACGATCTCCAAGCCATGAAAGTTGAAGACAGACGCGCGCTTCATAAAAAATGGGAGAAGAAGCTATCGAATAAATACATGACGGAAGTTACCGAGGTCATTCGCAAACTATCGGACACCAATGGCGATGGAAAAATCGATCAGTCCAATGTCTTTGCCGACAACTTCAATGATGTCGTGGATGGCACTGCGGCAGGTATTTTCTATTACGATGGTGCGATTTATTTTGCATGCATTCCGAAGATCTACAAAATGTTAGATGAAAACGGAGATGGCAAATCAGATAAAAATGAAGTTGTCCAAGATGGCTTCGGCGTTCGGATTTCGCTCTCCGGTCATGATTTGAACGGATTCACCCTAGGTCCTGATGGAATGATCTACGGCACAGTTGGCGATCGCGGCTACTCGTTCACCACAAAAGAAGGAAAAACCTATCACTACCCGAATGAAGGTGCCTTGTTCCGTTTCGAACCGGATGGTAGTGGATTCGAGATCGTTCACACCGGCCTACGCAACCCCAAGGAAATCGCATTTGATGAATTCGGAAATGCTTTCACGGTCGATAATAATTCCGACCAAGGTGATGCAGCGAGGATTCTGTATCTCGTGGAAGGCGGCGAAACCGGATGGCAAATGGAGCATCAGACGATGCACACGTTCCATCGCCAGATTGGACTGGAGACCCGCCCTCTAAGCCGTTGGATGGATGAGAAGATGTGGGAAATGCGCAACGAAACCCAACCCGCCTACATTCTTCCTCCCTCCGCACTTCTAACATCCGGACCATCAGGTCTCACCTATCATCCTGGCGCAGGTTTCCTTAAGAGTGAAAAAGGCAGATTCCTTATATGCGACTACAGAGGTGGTGCGGCCACTTCAGGCATCTGGTCTTTTGAAATGAAACCCGATGGCGCTGGCATGAAAATGACAGACGCCCGAAAATTTCAATGGGGAGTCGCGGCAACCGATGTGGAATACTCATTTGATGGCAGGGTTTTCATCACTGATTTCGTTACTGGCTGGCAATCTCACAATGACGGCCGTTTGCTCTCCCTCAATGCTGGTGAAAATCTCTATTTGCCAGACGAAACCCGAGAGGCCGCTAAATTGATAGCCGAAGGATTCGACCAGCGCAGCTCAGCCGAACTTGAAAAATGGTTAGGCCACGCAGACTCCAGAGTCCGCCTCCGCGCACAAGTCGCTCTGACCCGCAAGCCAGATGCGATCGCTAGCTTCCAAAAAGCCATCAATTCCAATGATCTCATTACTCGCATCCATGGCATATGGGGCATGGGAATCATTGCTCGCCGTGGTGTCACTCCATCGCCAAAGGGCGAATTCACTAAAGTGTCTAATCTTCCAAGCTTACGTGAAAAAGCCGCGGCAGCATTAACACCACTCCTAAAAGATTCATCGCCTGATATCCGAGTCCAAGCCTTGCGCGTGATTCGATACGCACCTGTGAAACCAGAAACCTTATCACTTACAGCACTACTCAAGGATGATTCCGCAGCAGTTCGCTTTGAGGCCGCAATCACGATAGGAAAGATGAAATCTAACAATCATTTTAATGATATTATTGAGTTTATAAAAACGAATGACAATCGCGATGTGTATCTCCGCCATGCTGGAATTTACGCACTCGAACACATCGCCAGCAGCCCGAGCCAAGTTGGCGATTTGGTGAAATCAAATTCGCCAGCCATCAGACTTGCAGCAGTGGTTGCCCTACGTCGCATGAAAAGCGATGAGTTGAAACGTTTCATCAACGACACCGATCCTTACATTCAGGATGAAGTCATCCGCGCAATCGACGATCTGGATATGGTGGATTTGAAACCTCTTTGCGCCGCTTTGTTAGATAAAGCTTCCGCTCGAAAATGGACACCTCTCATGCTGCGCCGTCTGGTAAACCATGCCTATCGGGTCGGGTCGGCAGAAAATGCGGATAGAATTTTTAACATCATCTCGGATAAGGAAATACCAGAAGTTGTAAAAACAGAAGCGCTTCGACTCCTCGCAATATGGGAAAAACCTAATCCAGTTGATCCTCTGAGCGGAAAATGGCGGCCTTTAGCGCCGCGTTCGTTGGACACATTGAAACCTTCATTAGTCAAAGCTATACCAAAGCTTTTAAGTGCGAATGAACAGGCACTCAGTGGCGCTCTTGATCTCAGTATGACCTACAAGCTCGGAGCTGATTCGATCAGTTCGGATAAGTTACGTGATTACCTTTTCAATGATAAGCTGCTTCCCGGCACGCGCTCCAAAGCTCTCGCGGTTTACATCTCACGCAAAGAAAAAGATCTGCTCTCTGTACTTGAAAAACTAGCTGAAGATCCAATGGATGAAGTTGCAGTCAGTGCAATGAAAGGAATGGCCAACGTATCACCGAAAGAAGCCATCGCCGCCTTGGAAAAAGCCATCGCTTCTGGAGATGTGATTCGCACACAAAAAGCATGGCCTATTCTTGCAGTCATTCCCGATGCCGAGGCAGGAAAATATATCATTACTCATCTAACCAAACTGCAGGCAGCAGAGGGAATTTCTCCAAGCGCTGTTGAACTCCTCGCCGCAGCGAAAAGCCGCAAGGAAGCCGAAGTGAAAAAAGCCCTCACGGACTTTGACACATACTTTACTGAGAAATCAGACACATACGCTAAATACAATATCGCGCTTGAAGGAGGAGACCCAGTGAAAGGTTTTTCACTTTTCAAATCTCTCCCTGCTGGCCAATGCATGCGTTGCCACAAAGCATCCGATAAAAACAACGCCGAAGGCGGAGAAGCCGGTCCTAACCTTGCTGGTGCTGGTAAACTTCATGATCGAAAATATCTGCTTCAATCTCTTGTCAACCCAAGCGCAGTCGTCGCCCCTGGCTTCGGCATCACCGCTGTGACTTTCAAAAACAGCGCCAACCTCGTCGGAAATCTTGTTGAAGAAACTCCAGACAACATCACGGTCTCAACTCCTGTAAACACATGGTCGATCAAGCGCGCCGATATCGCCTCCTTCACTCCACCTGTCTCCGCTATGCCGCCTATGGCTGGTGTCTTAAAACCCGAGGAGCTCAGGGACTTGGTCGCTTGGCTTGCCAGCTTGGAAACGAAAACCAACGCTCAGAAACCTCTCAAAGTTGAGACCTTGGATCCCGCTACTCTTTTGAAAGCGAAATAAGTCTGATTAACCTATCTAACTAAGTCCTCCTCATACATGAGCTTGAAGCCGCTGCGATTCAGAATCGAAGTTGCAAAATCGTAGTCTTCAACATGCATGGCGAGAAGGGCTTGCCCTTGCGGACCCGGCATCATCGCGTAGGCGAAATCAACATTCGTTTCCGCGGTCATCAAGATATCCAGACATTGCAAAAGACCAGGCCCTGCCTCTTTCAATGCGACGACCACGAGTTCACACTTCATGTAAGGAATGCCCTTCTCGCTAAAAATCGCCTCCGCATTATCCGTATCAGAAAGCACCAAGCGCGCTATAGTCGCATCCCTCGAATCCTGAACACTCAGGCCAATCACTTCGATCGACGAATTGCGCAGCAATTTCACCAAAGACGCCAACGCACCCACACGGTTTGGTATCATCACGGAAAACTGCCTTACTGGCGTTCCGCTATCCGTCACTGCTTCGCCTTCAGATTGAATTTCGTGCTCCATGTATGCGTTGTTTGATTAGCCCCTTGGCCCGCGGAGGATTAAAGTGCTTACTTCCCCACTAGTCACGTCTTCAATGATTAACTGTCCCGGACGGACATCACTCACAACGAACTCTCGTCCGTCCTCAGAGGTGAACTTCTGCCCGTTTTTAGCCAAGTAGCGCCGACCCGTCACCGCATCTTCCACAAGGGCCACTGGATCATGCCCAACGGCTGGACTGCCCGAGCGCCAGTCCATTTTACGACCGGTTTCCTTATCCTCAACCTGAACAACTCCGATATATATAGGCTGGCTGTTATTTAGTTTTCCGATTTCTGTCCGGGTCGAAACTTTAACAACCACCAACTTTGAATTTGGAATCGGATCGCCAGCTCGCACGCTGATTTCTCTAGCAGGCTTACCACCCAAGCGTAACGTCGCAGTATCTCCGTAAACTTTTTGAACTTCCACAGGAAGTTCACGCTGCGAATATTGTCGCATGATAATGGGTGAATTTGGCTCAGTAGAAGCAGTGGCTTTGCTGTTATCTGAAAAGCTCGAAATTTTAGCTCCTTCTAACATAAAAACTTTGCTGGATGAACCACCACCAGCTACTGGCTTTTTCTTTTCTTTAGCCAATGCCATCGCAATTTGATCGTCCGAGTCCAATGCGATCGTCTCGCTCGAGAAACCTTTCTCTATCATTTCGGCGATATCTTTATGGTTTTTGGCGATCGCGAGACTTTGTGCGGTCTCGCCAGATTCAGTGGTTGCGTGTCGACTCGCCCCAACATCCATAAGAATTGCGACCGCTTCCTGATGACCGTTTTGCGCAGCCAACATCAATGGCGTGCGGCCATCGCTCATTCGCGCATGAACCGAAGCACCGTAGTTAGTTAGCGTATCGATTGCCGCTGCATCACCTTCATAGGCTGCTAACAACAATGCGGAATCCAAATCCTCGCGGTGATAGGGAGCTAACTCTTCGAGCGGTTTCACCTGATGCTGAGTCACCGCCAACATCAGCGCCATGTAACCTTTGTTATCTTTCAATTTGGGATCGGCTCCCTGCTTTAAAAGCCAGCGAACCATTGCCGACCGGCCCGATATCACCGCCAACATTAACGGCGTTCTACCTTCGTTGTCTGGGTCGTTGATGCCAACTTTTGCGTTTAATAAATATTCCGCAACATCGATACTCCCGGCTTCCGCTGCCACGTGAAGGCTGTGTTGGCCATTTTCATCTCTCGCTTTAATATTGAAACCTGTCTTCGCCATTTTTTTGACAACCTCAAGATGATCCGCACGAATCGCCTTCAACCATCCTTCCTGCGTCATTGTATATCCAGCCTCGTGAACCTCACCATCAACCCGCTCTGCGTTCTTTTTGCAAGCGACTGAACCGAGTAAAAAAAGGCATGCCAAGATTTTCCCCAGAGATTTCATAGCTTCTGAATACTTTAAAAACCTTATAAATACAATCTCCAATCTCAAATCATCTCGCCTGAGGAAAAATTCTCTATTCTAACATAATTTCTAATTGCCAATTCCAATGTTTGTCTATTAGCTCTCGCCTCTCCGAAACCGCCCCCCGTTTCACCCCCATGATCTATCCCCCTCTCGGAAGACTGTGCCTCGCATGCATGTTTGGCTTCACAACCGCACATGCTGCCACTCTGGCAAATTTCAATTTCACCGGAGGATCACTGTTCAGTTCTGCATCGTCGATTCCCGGCATGATGATTTCCTCGCTTTCCAGTGAGTCGACCTTCAATTCATTCACATCAAGCTCGGGCTGGGATAGCGCAGCACAAATTAGCGGCGCCGCTGGATTTTTCTCATCGCCCACGAACCACTCCGCTGCACAAAACGCGGTATTTTTCACCATCAGCGCAGCATCGGGATACATCTTCTCTCTGGATGGCTTTAGCTTTATAGCTCGAAGCACAGCGACTGCTCCTACCGATATCGGATTCAAGATCAATTCAACCCTCTATGATTTTTCAGCTTCTTATTCTAATGAATCTACCATCACCTCCATATCTAACTCCTCACTTGGTTTTTCCGGCTTGAGCTTTGCGACCATTTGCATCCAAGCCTGGAATGCAAGCAGTTCAGGTGCGCTGCAGCTCGATGATATCATCCTGACCGGAACTGTCATCCCCGAGCCCTCAACAGCCGTCCTAGTGACAGCTAGTGCTCTCACTTTATTACGGCGTCGACGTTGATTCGCGATTGCACTCCTTGCTCAAAACGTTTCCATTCTTTTCGTGAAGCCGAAAAAATTTGGTAACAGAAGTCATGGCGACAAGACCCGACCCGCTAGGGAAAACCGACATGTCAAGCCACTTGAAGAGACTCATGCTCCCTCTTTGGATGAACATGATTTGATGCGTATTGTCGCCGAAACCAAGGTGCCATTTTTATTAATTCTCGACTGTGTGCAGGACCCCCACAATCTTGGCGCGATTTTACGCACAGCCGACGGGGCTGGCGTCCATGCCGTCATTGCCCCAAAAGACAAGGCGGTGGGCATCACTGAAACTGTGCGGCGCATATCGGTGGGCGCAGCGGACTATGTCCCATTCGTCCAAGTCACCAACCTTGCCCGTACTATGGAACAACTCAAAGAGGCCGGCGTTTGGTTTGTCGGGACCTCAGATCGGGCAGAAAAGACCCTTTATGAGCTCGATCTCAAAGGCCCGCTCGCTCTGGTGCTTGGGGCCGAGGAGAAAGGAATGAGGCGTTTAACCGAGGAAAACTGCGATTTCTTGGCAAAATTGCCCATGGCTGGTCAGGTTGAGTGCCTAAATGTCTCGGTTGCGACTGGGGTTTGCTTGTTTGAGGCGGTGCGCCAGCGTCAGATTCAGGCTTAGTTTACCAATATTTGGCACTTATTAGGGCAAATATTGGTAAATATTTAAGATTTGTGTAATAAGTCAGCCCTTATTTTATCGGAAGTTTAAAATTTTGAGTCGCTTTATTTTGGGGCGTATGCTATGATCTCCTCGCTATGGCTACACCTACTAAAAGAACCCGGTTTTCCCGGAGACTTCCAGACCACGTGACCGATGAACTATGCAGTGTGCTTTCTGAAAAGAAGGTATTCGGCTTCAACGATCTCTTCGAAAGAGTGTTTGAAAATCTGAAACTGCGAAATGCAGTAAGCGGCGGCGAAGAAATGCTTCGCCTTCGTTCTTACGAAAAATTGCAGAATTTAGTAAACCGCGGTCTCGTGGAAAAGCTAGGTAAAGAATATAAGGGCACAGCACGTGTCCACGAAGCATCCAGTGCCTACGCAGCAGCTCAAGAAGCAGCTGAAGCCGAAGTTTAATTTCTCTCAGATTTATCCCGAAAACCCGTGTCTGAAAAGACACGGGTTTTTTTCTACCCAAGCGCCAATTCTCAGCCTAGAAATCCCCAGTAAAAATTTTCCACGCCTACTATGCCTGAAAATTATCTTCCTGTTTTATTCCAAGTCCTCATCGCTTGTGGATTTGCTGTGACCACTCTCATCCTCAGCGTGGTGTTCGGCCGCTCCGCACGTAGAAACTCGATCAAAGACTCCGCTTACGAATGTGGCATGTTGCCGATTGGCGATGGCGCTCCGCGCTTCTCTGTCAAATTTTACCTCGTCGCCATGTTATTCGTACTCTTCGATATCGAAGTTGTTTTCATGTATCCATGGGCTGTGCAATTCCGGGACCTCGCCCAGCACCATGGTCCAACTGTCCTCGCTAGCATGGCTGGATTTGCTGGCGTTCTCGCTATCGCTTATGTCTACGCTCTGAAAAAAGGCGCACTCAATTGGAAAAGCTGATGCATTAGCATCACGCCTGTCCCCTCATGATTCACTATGTCAATTATTTTGAACTCAATGGATCGGCGAATTCTAAAGTCCTCGAGGATATGACATGATCAAGCCGCTCATCCCTTCTCAAAATTCATGAAGTATTGGCCGTGCACTCGGGCCGGAATTTAGATCCAACTTAAAGCCACAGGATCGAAAGGTAAGAACTACTTATTCTTTGGTAATCCCTACGCAAAAAACGATTTCCTCTACTGCGACGAGCTTGAAGCTTTCCATAAAGACGGCATACTCACCCTCATGTATCTTGCATGGTCGCCTGATCAGAAAGAAAATATCTACGTTCAAAAACTTATGCTCAAGCAAGGAGCCGAAATGTGGAAGTGGCTTCAAGAAGGAGCCTCCGCCGCTTACATTGCGATGCTTAAAAAAGACAAGCGCCACTTACGCGCTGTTTATTAATATCCGCAACCGAGGAGCAACGACGGAACTGGAGCTATAGTCAGTGGGGGCTATCCCGAATGAGATTACTCACAAAACGCCTACTCACGATCATCACACCATCCGCGAAATCTATCTCTCAACTCCCTCGCATTGCAAAAATCGATCCTGATTT
>Ga0315903_10010097_pt1 | contig 11320 bp, 9 predicted proteins | sample LakEriMetagenome_7_FD_203524 | JGI IMG/M metagenome (GOLD analysis project Ga0315903, IMG submission 203524) | Freshwater fungal communities from buoy surface, Lake Erie, Ohio, United States - Buoy 2 MA119 | ecosystem: Environmental > Aquatic > Freshwater > Lake | place: USA: Lake Erie, Ohio... | reverse complement strand
ATATTTTTCGAGCAATTTATAGGATACGCCTATTTTGCAAGCAATAAGTTATTAAATTTTAATATTGGTTTTAACCTCACCTATGGGTTCACAAGAGGTAGACGAACTTATTTGTTTGATGTAGGTCACTCCGATAATGCCCAAAGACATGATATATTAACTGGACTTAAATTAGGATGGACGCTACCAATTTACAAGAAGAAAGTAGAAGAAATTTATTACTAGCTGAATAGTTTGCGGGCCATATATTCCATAGGTATTTATCTCTACATCTTATCGATACGTGTTGCTTCCATATGGCATGCAAAAGCAAGACTCATGTGGGGTGGAAGACAAAAGGCGCAATGGCGTGAGATGTCCATTCATGATGGGAAGAATGATAATTTGATTTGGTTTCATTTCGCATCTGTTGGCGAATTTGAGCAAGGCTTACCACTTTTGGAAAGATTCAAAGCAGAAAATAATTATTCGAAATTTATACTCACTTTTTTTTCATCTTCAGGGTATGAGTTTGTCAAGAAAAAATATCCGTCTTATCTAATTTATTATTTGCCATTTGATACTAGACATGCTATGACGCAATTTATAGATATGTTGAAACCTAGTATGCTCGTGATTGTGAAGTATGAATTTTGGTTTAACATGCTTTATATATTGCACTTAAAGCAAATTCCGGTGTATCTAATTTCAGCGGTTTTTAGGCCAGACCAAGTATTTTTCAAGTCCTGGGGCTCTTTTTTTAAAAGGCATTTGCATTACTTCTCTCACATTTTTGTTCAGGACAATATAAGTAAGGAATTATTGAATAAATTAGGCGTTTTAAGCGTTTCAGTGACAGGCGACACAAGATTTGATCGAGTGATTCAAAACTCACAACAAGATTTCACAGATGAGAAAATACTTCGTTTTATTGGACAACATAAAAGTTTTATTGCAGGAAGTGCTTGGGAGTCCGATTTGCCTGCATTACGTAAACTGATTCAGTATTTGTCGGATGATTGGAAAGTAATCATAGTGCCACACGAGGTTACCCATTTTAACTACGCAAAAATTGATTGGGATTATGTTTTGTACACTGAATCAGAAGATATCAGTAAGAAAGTGATGATTGTAGATACTCTAGGCTTGTTGTCTAAGTTATATCGATTTGCTAATTTGGTCTATATCGGTGGAGGTTTTGAAACTGGCATTCACAATACCTTGGAAGCCGCTGTTTATAAAATCCCAGTTCTTTTCGGACCTAAATGGCAGAAATTTAATGAGGCAAGACACTTAATTGAATTAGGATGCGCTTTTGATGTGACGGATACGGATTTTTACCAAAAAAGCTTCTCTAAACTCCTATCTGACAGAAATTTTTATGAAGAAATACAAGCCAAATTAGCGGTTTATTTTCAGGCTAATGCAAACGCAACGGAAAAAATATACGTCCAAATAAACACGCAGATGTAAGGTAAAATGAAAACATTTTTTAACAATTGAAATTGAATGCTTATATTAGCCAAATTATACGAGATTTTATACGCAAAAATGAAACGATTTAGCCTAGTAGCTTGGTGTATTTTGTTTATAAGTTTGTTTGCCAACAAATTGGAGGCTCAAACTTTGATTAGTGGACCCGATACCATGTGTATTGGCAACAACATGACACTTTTTACGACTGCCCAAGCAAGCTCTTATTATTGGGGCTTTTGTTCAGCTTATTTAAATAATATTCCTACAGGAAGTAGTATCAATGCGGGTACTGGTTTGTCAGCACCTTCTTCCATTGCTTCTGGGAAAGACAATGGCAACTACTATATGTTTGTTGTTAATAACAACGTACCATTTAGTTTAATACGTTATGATTATGGTAATAGCTTGTCAAATGTGCCGGTTGCTTCGGATATGGGCAATTTTTCAGCAAACATTCCCGCCGAAGCAAAAGGTTTTGAAATTTTACAAACCGGTGGAAATTGGTATGGTTTTATTCTAGCGGGCAATGGTATTATCGATGCTAAAATTGTAAGATTAGAATTTGGTAACAGCCTAGCAAACACGCCAGTTGTAACGGATATGGGTAATTTGAATGGAGCATTAGAAAATCCACAAGACATTTTTATGTTTTATGAAGCCAACAATTGGTATGCATTCACAACTAATGGAACGACGAATACTTTAGTGCGATTAGAATTTGGAAATACAATAACCAATCAACCTGCAGTAGTTGATTTAGCTAATCCGGGTAATTTTAACCAACCTACAGGTATTAATGGGGTTTTTGATGGTGCGAATTGGCATGTATTTGTGGTAAATAAAGGTACTAACATGTTGAGTAGGCTTGATTTTGGCGTATCATTACTTGGGCCATTCATTGAAGCAAACTTGGGCAATTTTGGAGGATTATTAAATTCGCCAAGAGACATTACGACCATAAAAGATTGTGGTAAATATTATGGTTATATTACTAACGAAGGTAATAACACCATGACACTCATCAACTTCGATAACGTACTAGTGCCAACATCTTCTGTGAATTTATTAAATTTTGCAGGCTTTAACCAACCTCGATATTTCACAAAGTTTTTACGTGATAAAGATTTAGTCTATTGCTTTACGGCCAATCGGGGGGATAACTCTATTTCTCGTTTATCATTTATTAGTTGCCAGTTTGCCACGCAACCAAAAGCGTTCGTTCAAAATCCTCCTACATTTACCTATACCACACCAGGTTTATACAATGTGTATTTAGCGCTTGATGAAGGTTTGCCAACTATGCGTGTCGATTGTAAATTAATTACTGTATTGCCAAAACCTCGAATTGAAGTTTCGAATGATACCCTAATTTGTCAAGGCGATACCTTATTGTTAGTCACGAATGGACCAGGTTTGTTTAGCAATATTTGGGATCCAGCGTATAATGCAATTCCCCCTTATGATACAACCTCTATTTTTATTCATCCAAATGAAGATTATACTTATCACACACATTTAGAATTTACTTCCGATGGATCGTGTGCATATGATACCAATGTTACTGTAAAAGTAAGCCGAATAGTGGCAGATGCTGGCGAAGATCGATATGTAGCTGACGGTGCTTATACGATTTTGGGTGGAGAGCATATGTCTGTAGGTCAAGAGTACTCTTATGTTTGGACACCGCCTTTGTATTTAGACAACATAAATAAACAGCAACCAATTTGTACACCGCAAGATGTACAACCTTATTATGTAACGGTTACCAATGATAGTTCGGGCTGTGTACGAACAGATTCTGTTTGGGTATTTTCAGAGTGTACAGATTTGAACTTACCGAATGCGTTTAATCCGAATAGTGATATTCCGATAAATAGAAATTTTGGAATGATGAATTCTAGAATTTTTAAATTGGAATATTTTAAAATTTTCAATCGTTGGGGACAAGCGATATTTGAAACTACCGATCCAAAGAAGAAATGGGATGGCACATTTAATAATATTGAGATGCCCCCTGGCACTTATGTTTGGATAATTGACGGTTACTGCACCAATGGAAAAAGATTCAAGCGCACGGGCACCGTATTGTTGGCGAAGTAATAATTATCGCTTCGGGTTTAACTGACAAGAATGCAAGGAAGTAACAGCCATACATACTGGTCATAGGATTCTCCACAAGTATAACCAACTATTCGAATTCCAAGATATTGAATTTCCCAAATAATATGTATAATGTATCCACTAACGCAAGTATCCACTAAAACTATTGCAGGAATGAGGCTGGCATAGTGTGTTGGCTTCCTGAGCTAAATAGCATAAGCTTGTTTGGCTCTAAAATCTCTATTACATGCACTAATTACTTTTAGCAGAATAGTTTGTTCATCTCCACAGGCGTAAGACTAACGGCAAACACCCATGTAGAAATGAGGCGATGGATTCTTGCGCTTTGGAGTTATGTTTAATAATGCCAATTTGAAGTCATACGTTGGTCATCTCAGAAAGGCAGCATGCCAAACATGCCCTAATTAGGGTAGTATATTCAATCATAGATGCCTATTACATCAAATGTTTATCATTATTGTAAAATAAACAACTAGATTCAAATTTTTTTATATTGCAGGCTAAATGAAAAATATCACAACATGATTTTACTACAAATCACAGCAGGGGCAGCTCAAGTTGCCACTTCAACAACTAGTTATGTTGAAAAAATTACGAACATGGCAATCGATTATGCACCTAAGATTATTGGGGCTTTCCTTTTTTATGTCGTTGGATCTTGGCTTATTAAAAAGGTCATGGGAATTCTTAAAGGACTCATGGCACGCAATAATTATGACCCTTCGCTACAGAGTTTTCTAATCTCTTTGGTGAAGGTTGTATTATTAATTCTGCTTCTTTCAACTGTTTTAGGAATTATGGGTGTGCCAACAACTATGTTTGGCGGTCTATTGGCGGGCGCTGCTATAGGTATCGGTGCCGCTATGAATGGATCATTAGGAAACTTGGCTGGTGGTGTAATGATGCTCATCTTTAAACCTTTTAAAGTAGGTGATATGATTGAAGCCCAAGGCGTAGTAGGTGTGGTTTCAGAACAAGGCGTTTTTAATACCACTGTTTTAACAGCGGAGAACAAAACTGTGTTTGTTCCTAACGGACCCTTATCTACTGGCATAATTACCAATTATACCACACATGGAAATTTACGTGTAGATCTTTCAATGGCCATTGATGCAAGTACAAGTATAGATGATGCACGTAGCGTGGCTATTGAAGCTATGCTGAAACATCCAAAGGTTATATCATCACCAACACCTGAGGTTAGTGTACTAAAAGTTGCAGATGCCATGGTCACATTGGCGATACGTCCTTATTGTGTGCAAGCAGATTATTGGGATGTGTACTTTGGTGTTCAAGAATTGGTAAAAAAAGAATGGGACGAGAAAGGAATTGCAGGACCTAAACAAGAAAAAGTTGTGATAAACAAACAAGGTTAATAATGACATTGAGTGATGGAATAAAGCCGAGGTACTTCTTGGTTTGATTATTATCAACTAATATTCTTCTCGCTCAAGATTTGATTCTTCGAAATTTGATACTTCGAGTATAGAGATTAGCGCTGCGTTTATTTAGATACTTTGTTTTTGTATTTCACTAATATTTAAACTCAAATTACACGATAGGATTTAAGGAACGAAAATTCTAGCGTGTTAGATGTCTCGTTAATAGTTAACAGGACTAATTAGAAGATGTTTTCAATATTTGCAACATATTGACTGACAGCTTCTAAATCGTTTCAACATTTTAATTCTGAATCTAGGTTACCAAGAAAAGCCTTGTCAGGCTTTATTCACAGTAGAACAGTTCGTTCCTGCTGCAAAATTTCAGTTAAATATTAATTTCATGAAAAGTTCTTTGAGATTTTCGCTACACCTATTACTTATGCACTCACATTACTTATATCAAGTTGTAGACCAAGAGATTTCTAACTAGAAAATATGTACCATAAAATCGAAAAAATAAGAGAACAAAACGGATCTTATAGTGACTGCAATTAAACACCACTTTAGAAGCTGTTTTCCTGATACCCCAAAACCATATCCCACACCAATTGCTGCGGGTCCACCTAAAAAGAAAGTACCTAAGAAACCAACACCAAACACACCGTATTTATGCCACAATTCTTTGAAGATTTTCTCTTTCGCTGATGCTTTTACTTGAGTTTGTACTTTTGGCTTTCTTAGATTTGATATAAATGCTTTGATTTGATCACCCAGAAATGCAGCGAGGAATACTCCAACGAAACCACCGATGAAAGTTGTAGTGCAAATAACATGCGGTGAGAATTTAAATGCCAAGGCTGTAGCGATGGCTGCATAAATTTCAAAAGTTGAAAGCAGAAAAACGATAAGCAATTTATAAATCATATGGATAATTCCAAAATTAGGGTATAGCGTTTAATGCCACTTCATATTTTTACTATAGTCAATTTTAAAAAAATATTTCATTTAGTAAACCATAAAAATTAACACGTTATTGTCGCCTAATTGCATTTTAAAAGAGTGATATTTATTAGGAATCTTTCCATGTTCAATGCTTATTTTCGTGAACTAGTATGTTTCAAAGAATTCTTTTTATTAATAGTAAACAAAATGATTTTTTGGCGGATAGCATTCTTATTGGATTGAAACTAAAGTATGGTAACCTTATTGTTGAGTATCCAACTAATAAACATATCTATAAGGTTGAAGATGCAAATCATAAGAGTTTGCATGGCATTGGGTTTACACTCTATAATTTATTAGAAATAAAATATGCGATTGATTTTAACCACAGCATGTCTTTCAACGATTTTGATTTATTTATTTTTGGAGATATTTATAGACAGGCTGATACCTATAAACAATTAGAAAAATATCTCAATCGAACTAATACCATTCTGTTAGATGGGGAAGATACACCTGCCTTGTTTCCTTATTATTACGCACCTTGGAAGAAGCCTTATTCAATTATCTTTCCCAAGCTTTATAAGAAGCATATTTATTTTAAGCGAGAGCTAATTGAAAAGAAAGCTTTGTATTATTTGTACTATAAAATGTTACCATCCTTCTTACTTAAGAAATTGAAGTTGCCAGATAGCATCTTGCCTATATCTTTTTCAATACCTAATGAAAAAATTGTAAGAGAGGTATTGCATAAGGAAAAGCTTTTTGGTAAGCACATTGTGGATGCAGAAGTAGCTAGCAAAGTAAATGGTTCTACCACAAAGTATGCCTTTCAAACTGAGAAGTCGTACTATGAGGATTTACAGCATGCCAAGTATGGAATTACAACCAAGCGAGGAGGATGGGATTGTCTACGACATTATGAAATAGCAGCGAATGGTGCTGTCATTTGTTTTAAAGACCTACATCTTAAACCACCTCATTGTGCACCACATGATTTGAAAGATGGATTTAATTGTATTTCATATTCCAATTATGAAGAACTCATTCAAAAAATCGATAAGATAAGTGATGAAGATTATAAGCTTTTGCAACAGTCAGCTTTAGACTGGGTTCGGAAAAAGTCTTGTGAGTTTGTTGCAGAGGATATGTTAGAGAGATTTAATGTGTTCTCTAAATTGGGTTAGCGGAAATAAGGAGTGTATTCCCATATTATTTAAACACATTTTGGCAGCCTTTATCTAGTAGTATATTCTCTAGGTGCTAAAGAGTATGGTTACTCAATTAAGTATTGATGTATTAAATCAAATTACGCGATATTATTTGAGGAATGAAAATTCTAATGTTGAATCTGGGTTTAAATAAATCAACAAGACTTTTCTGCTGCTATTTGTGAGAAAGAGAATGTTTTAACTTGCGACTATATTTACAACTTTATGGAAGTACAAATAGAAGCTAGCTGGAATGAAGTACTACGTGCAGAATTTGAGCAAGAATATTTCAAAAATTTAGTTCAGTTTTTAAAAACTGAAAAGTTAAAAGGTAAAGTCATATACCCTGAAGACAAATCTATTTTTAATGCTTTTAATCAGACTCCTTTTCAACAAGTTAAGGTTGTGATACTAGGTCAAGATCCGTATCATGGTGATGGACAAGCGCATGGGTTGTGCTTTAGTGTGCAAGAGGGTATAAAAATTCCTCCATCCTTACTGAATATTTATAAGGAAATGGAGACAGATTTGGGAAAGATAATTCCTTCTTCAGGCAATTTATTGCATTGGGCGAAGCAAGGTGTCTTGATGCTTAACGCGAGTCTAACGGTTGAAGCTAATCTAGCCATGAGTCATAGTAAAATAGGGTGGGAAGTATTTACGAATCGCATTATTGAATTAATGTCACAGCATCATACCCATCTAGTTTTTATTTTATGGGGGAAATTTGCACAAGAAAAAGAAAGATTAATAGATGCAAGTAAACATTGTATTTTAAAAGCTGCTCATCCTTCGCCTCTTTCAGCGCACAATGGTTTCTGGGGTAGTAAACATTTTTCAAAAACGAATGCCTATTTAAAAAGTGTTGGTAAGGAACCAATTGATTGGTAGCGAATGGTCTTTAGCTTAATTCGCATCTAACTCATTAAATAAATCTTCATTGCTCGCAATACTTGCAAATAAATCCTTGAATTGCATACCATTTACTAAACTACTTTTTCCGATTAATGAGTGTTCACTTAATGCAAACAATACAAATTCCATAAATAATAATTTTTCAGTGTTTGAAATTTTAGGATAGAATGATTCAACAACAGACTGCAGACCATCAATACTTTCTAAAGCAAGTTGGTAATCGTTTTGCGTAGCGTGTAATAGCAAATCGGCTTTATTGCCTTTGCTAAACCAGCTCACAACGGGTATGTAAGGATTAGTTTCTTTCTTTCGCTTCAGTTTGCCTGGGTCGGGAAATAAAGTAACAAAATGATTTCGAATCGCTTTGCTAATCAAATGAAGGGCTACCATATTAGCACCTTCTTGTTCGCCTTCATAAACCAATTCAATTTTGCCATTTACGGCGGGTACGATTCCCATTAAATCAGAAATTCTGGCTATACCCTTTTTTTCATAATTAATTAAAATTCTTCTTTCGATTGTACTTGCTAAATTTTCGTATGCCGAAATGGTCAATCGAGCAGATACACCACTCTTAGAATCTACATATTCACTATCTCTGGCTTCAAATGCTATTTGCTCTATTAAGCATGCTATTAAATCTGGTATTTCAATGTTTAACTTTTGATTATCGCTAAGCTTAGCTTCTTGTTTAGTGATTTGCTTTGATATCTCAATGCTCTTAGGATAGTGAGTTAATATTTGACTGCCAATTCTATCCTTCAAAGGTGTTACGATACTACCTCTATTTGTATAGTCTTCTGGGTTAGCTGTAAAAATAAATTGTATGTCTAAATTCAATCTTAATTTGAAACCTCTTATTTGTACATCACCTTCTTGTAAAATATTAAAGAGTGAAACTTGAATACGTGCTTGTAAATCGGGAAGTTCATTTATTACAAACAAACATCTATTGCTTCGCGGAATAATACCAAAATGTATTACCCGTTCATCAGCGTAATTCAATCGCAAATTTGCGGCTTTAATGGGATCTACGTCGCCAATCAAATCTGCCATAGATACATCAGGAGTTGCTAATTTTTCCACATATCTTTCTGTCCGATGTATCCATGCTATGGGCGTTTTATCGCCTTCTTCTGCAATTAGATTTTTAGCAAAGGTTGAAATCGGTCGCAAAGGATCATCGTTTAGTTCACTTCCTGAAACGATGGGTATATATTCATCTAGCAACTCGAGCATTTGACGAGCTATTCTCGTTTTGGCTTGTCCTCTTAAACCCAATAAATTGATATTGTGTCTTGATAAAATAGCTCTTTCGATTTCCGGAATCACCGTGTCTTCAAAGCCAATAATGCCTTTAAAAACTTCAGTATGTGACTGTAATTTCTGAATCAAATTGTCACGCAATTCATCTTTGATACTTTTGCTTTTGTATCCGCTGGATTTTAACTCGCCTAAGGTTGTTGCTAATATTTTTTTATTCATTTGTCTTTAAAATTTTTTCTTTTTATTTCTTTCAAAATCCTCAAATATAAACTCACCCAAACCTTGTAATGATGTAAAGAAAGCTTTACCATTATTAGCAGCTGTGAAATCTCTCACAAATTCTTGAAGGTAAGGATCGCTTGCAACCATGAAAGTGGTAATCGGAATTTTTAGCCTTCTGCAACTAGCCGCTAAGGTTAGACATTTGTTTAAAATTCTTTGGTCTAACCCAAAGCTATTTTTATAATACTTGCCAAATTCTTTGAGACAAGTTGGTTTGCCATCAGTAATCATAAAAATTTGTTTATTGGCATTTTTTCTGCGTCGCAGTAAATCCATGGCCAATTGCAAACCAGCTACTGTATTAGTATGATAAGGGCCTACTTGTAAATAGGGCAAATCTTTCAATTCAATTTGCCATGCATCATCACCAAAAACAATAATATCAAGCGTATCTTTCGGATATTTCCTTTTGATAAGTTCGGCCAAAGCCATAGCAACATTTTTCGCAGGCGTAATTCTATCTTCACCATATAGTATCATAGAGTGTGATATGTCTATCATAAGTACTGTTGATGTTTGAGATTTATGCTCTTTCTCATTTACCTCCAAATCATTTTCGGTTAAAATAAATTCACCAATACCATGATTTATTTGCGCATTTTTCATTGAATCTAGCATGGATATTTGCTCTAGCGAATCACCAAATTGAAAAGACCTTGCATCGCTGCTGAGTTCATCGCCTTGTCCCGTAAATCTCGTAGCATGATTCCCCGATTTACCTTTCTTAAGTTTCCCGAAAATTTTTTCTAAAGCTTGTTGTCTGATGGCTAGTTCAGTTTTAGCTGTAATCATCATTTCGCCGTTACCTGGATCTTCTTCTTTGATATAGCCTCTGTCTTTTAATTCTTGTATAAAATCTCCAATGCCATATTCTAGTGCAGTAAGTTTATACTCTTTGTCTAATTCAGTAAGCCAGCTTATAGATTCATTGAAGTCGCCACTTGTATAAGTGAGCAACTGTTTAAAAAGGTTAAACAGCTTGTCAAAGGGAGTTTCATCTTCTTTGTTGAAATGGCTAAATCGAAATCCGAGCATAGTTGAATGCAAATTTAGCTGAATTATGAGTCTTTTAAAGGCATAAATTAGGTGTAGTTAATAGAGAAATACTATGTTGATTTTCGTTTATCTTCTCTCAGGAGATACAAGTAAAAGCTTTCCACTTTGGTTCTTGCCCAAGGTGTTTTTCGTAAAAATTTTAAACACGATTTTACACTCGGTTCGTAAATGAAGCAATTCATTTTTAATTCCTCTCCTAAGTATTCCCATGTATAATTTTCAGTCATGTAAATGAGTATAGCTTCCAAGGTAATGCCATGTAAGGGATTATTTTTTTGAATATTACTTTTGTCTTCGATCATAAATTCATTTTTATTGCTGAAATGCAAACTTGAATGCTGTTGAAGTATCAAATTTAACGGAGTACACGCGTTCAAGCAATTCTAATTTTAAACAAGGTTCAATTCGTATTGAAAACTAGATTTAGATGATTGCAATTATTTCCATCAATGTATAATCGAATTATTCAAGTTGCTTTTTAAGCGAGCAACTCTTAGCTTTGACGAATGAGAATTTGTATTATTTTAATTACATTTTTTTCCATTCATTATAATCTTATAGGCCAGCGATATTGGTCATTTGAATTGCATGGTGGTGTTGTTGCCAATGTGCCTTTGCCACTCACGATACAGCAAACAGGCCATCCTGATATTTATTTCAAAGCAGCCCGATTCTACAGTGAGCCTTTGA